>OBVH01000865.1_pt1 | contig 11986 bp, 10 predicted proteins | sample 1495001 | NCBI WGS metagenome assembly OBVH01 (sample SAMEA2579959, study PRJEB22360) | human gut metagenome
TTTGCAATGGTGCAGGCAGGTGCCGCCTTGGCACCGAAGATGCTCACCAGCGGAGCAGCGGGCAGGTGCCCGGCCTTGATCTCGTAGTACTGATGGATGAGGTACAGCAGGTTCAGCTGCTGGCGCTTGTACTCGTGCAGGCGCTTGGACTGGATGTCGAACACAGCATCGGTGTTCACGCTCACCTTCTGGGTGCGCAGCAGCCAGTCTGCCAGTGCTTCCTTGTTGGCCTTTTTCACAGCAGTCAGCTGCTCCAGCACAGCTTCGTCGTCAGCAAAAGCCAGCAGCTTTTCCAGCTCGGTGGCATCCTTACGGAAGCCGGAGCCGATGTGCTGTTCCAGCGCGGCGGTCAGGCGGGGGTCGCATTCCAGCAGCCAGCGGCGGAAGGTGATGCCGTTGGTCTTATTGTTGAACTTTTCCGGGTACAGCTCGTAAAAGCCGTGCAGCTCGGAATTTTTCAAAATCTCGGTGTGCAGCGCTGCCACGCCGTTGGTGGAGTGGGTGAAGTGGATGTCCATGTGGGCCATGTGCACCCGGTCGTCCTTGTCGATGATGGCAAGGCTCTCGTCCTTGGTGCGGGTGCGGGCCAGTGCGTCCAGCTTTTCGATAATGGGCATCAGCTGGGGCACTACGGCATCCAGATAGGCGCGGGGCCACTTTTCCAGCGCTTCGGCCAGAATGGTGTGGTTGGTGTAGGCGCAGGTCTTTGTGACGATCTTTACGGCTTCCTCAAATTCGATGCCCTTTTCGCCCAGCAGCCGGATCAGCTCCGGGATGACCATGCTGGGGTGGGTGTCGTTGATCTGGATGGCGGCGTAGTCGGCCAGATCATGGTAATCGCAGCCCCGGGCGGCACACTCGGCCAGAATGAGCTGGGCACCGGCAGAGACCATCAGGTACTGCTGGTACACCCGCAGGCGGCGGCCTGCCTCATCGGAATCGTCCGGGTAGAGGAAGAGGGTCAGGTTCTTGTCGATGGCAGTTTTATCGAAGGCAATGCCGTCATGGACGATGCTCTCATCGATGGTGTCAAGGTCAAACAGGTTCAGGGTGTTGGTGCGGCCCTCGTAGCCGGTGACGGCCAGCTTGTACAGCCGGGCAGTGTATTCCTTGCCCGCCAGCTCCACCGGGTAGGTGATGTCGGTCTTTTCCGCCCAGCTGTGGGCGGTGAGCCACGGGTCGGGCTTTTCGTTCTGCACGCCGTCCTCAAAGGACTGGTGGAACAGGCCGAAGTGATACCGCAGGCCCACGCCGTCGCCGGGCAGGTTCAGCGTTGCCAGAGAGTCGAGGAAGCAGGCAGCCAGACGGCCCAGACCGCCGTTGCCCAGAGAAGGTTCCGGCTCCACCTCTTCGATATCGGAAAGGCTCTTGCCGACGGCAGCCAGTGCATCGCGGGCTTCATCGTACAGTCCCAGATTGATGAGGTTGTTGGACAGCAGCTTGCCGATGAGAAATTCGGCGCTGATATAGTACAGCTTGCGGCCGGTGACCGGCTGCACACGGTCGGCGCTCTTCTGCCGGACGAGTTCCAGCAGCGCGAGATACAGCTCCTGATTCGTGCAGTCTGCCAGCGGCTTGCCCGTGAGACCCTGTAACGTTTCGGTAAAGCTCATAAATGCATCCTCCTTTGTTAGGGTGTATCTGAAAAGTCGAAAATAGAGTCTGTTTCTACAAATTCTTTGTTTTCAAATACACCTTGCGGAAAACAGGTTTGACATCTGTACTTCCAGATATACCACATAAAACAATCAAAATCTTGCCTAAAAAGCGCAGACTGTGGTACAATCCTATCATCGGGAGGTGAAACAATGCAAAATCAGGCATCTTTGCAGGAGACCAAGCAGCATGGTGCCGTGCGGTTTCCCTTCAATCTGTATCCCTGCACCATTCCGGGGGACTTTCCGCAGGTGGCGCTCCACTGGCAGGAGAGCATGGAGCTGGTCTTTGTCAAGCGGGGCACAGGACTGGTGCAGGTGGGCGCTGAGAGCTGTCAGGCCCGCATGGGGGACATCTTTATTTTTACGCCCGGCACCCTCCATGCCCTGCGGCAGGCCGAAGGGCAGTGCATGGAATACGAAAATATCATTTTTGAGCTGGAGCTTCTGGGCGGCGCAGAGGACCTTTGTGCCGAGAAATATCTGCTTCCGCTGCAAAGCGGGCGCTTGTCGCTGCCTGCGCGGCTGACCCCGAACGATTTGTGCTATCTGCAGGCCGCCGCCTGCCTGCGGGAGGTGGAGGATGCCAACCGCGCCAAGCTCCCCGGCTACGAGCTGCAGGTCAAGGGGGCATTGCTGCGGTTTCTTGCCCTGCTCCTTGCACAGGGCCGGCAGCGGCTTGCCGCCGAGACAGCCGACACCCAGCGGCTGAAAACGCTCCTGCAATGGCTCTCGGCCCATTATACCGAGGAACTCCGGGTCTCCGATGCCGCCGGGGTCTGCTCCTTCAGTGCCAGCCACTTCATGCGGTGGTTCCGGCAGATGACCGGGCAGAGCTTTGTGGCCTTTCTGAACGAGTTCCGGCTCAACGCCGCCGCCGAAGCGCTGCAGGCCACGGATGAGACGGTTCTGACCATCGCTTCCCGGTGCGGGTTTGAGAACCTCTCCTATTTTAACCGGACGTTCAAGGCGCACTTCGGCATGACACCCCGGGAGTACCGGAAAAAATAAGCAAAACGAGGCCGTTCTGCCTCTCTGGAAAAGAGAGGGAACGGCCTCGTTTTTTGCACATCAGATCTCCGGCGGCGGGCAGCAGCTCTCCCGTTGGATGAGCCGGTGCGGCACGATGATCTTGGTTGCCAGAAGATTCGAGTTCTCGATGTGGTTGATCGAGCTGTTCCGTGCCGTGGAGCAGGCATTGGGCAAGCGGGAGATCATTGCGGAGGATCTTGGCTATATGAGCGAGACGGTCCGTCAGCTGGTGCGGGACAGCGGCTTCCCCGGCATGAAGGTGCTGGAATTTGCCTTTGACTCCCGCGACACCGGCAGTGCCAGCGACTATCTGCCCCACAACTACCCGGTGAACAGCGTGGCCTATACCGGCACCCACGACAACGAGACGCTGGTATCGTGGTACCAGACTGTCACCGATGCCGAGCGCGCCATGGTGCGGGACTATCTGTACGACTACGCCACCCCGGAAGAGCAGCTCTATAAAAGCATGATCGCACTGATCCTGCGCAGCGCAGCGGCGACCTGCATCATCCCCATGCAGGACTGGCTGGGGCTGGACAACTCTGCCCGCATCAACAAGCCCTCCACCGTGGGCCAGAACTGGCGCTGGCGGCTGAAAAAGACCCAGCTGACAAAGAAGCTTCAAAAGGAGATCTGCCAGCTGACCACCCGCTACGGCCGGATGAACTGGGCGTGACAGTATAGTGTTCTGGACTTGATTTTGGAAAGTTTATTGCAGAATAGTGGAAGAAGTAATACTTGTTCAAAAATAAAAATGACAAAGAACAAATAAAAAAGTACAGAATATGGATCGGGACGCGTCTTTTTTGGTTACCCTGCAAGGCAAGGCGGCTTTGAGGGAGAGATGAAACAGGAAAAGGGGAATGGTCATATCCGGCCGTGCACCCCACTTGGCCGGTGATGGCCACCAGCGGCGCACCGTCCGGATAGGAGTGCGCGAGGCGCACCACAAAAAAGCACGAAGCAGCAATGCTTGGTGCTTTTTCTTTTTGACATGTGCCGCGGGATGCTTTATAATAAGAATGATTTCAGATGTCTGCGGGGCGGTGCGCCCTGCGGTAAAATTACGGCAAGCAAAAAAGGGAACTGCTATGAGAGAAGAAAAGGCCAGCGCATTGCCGCTGCTGCTGGACGTGCGCAGAATGGACGAAAATAACCGGGCTTACGCCTACCGTATGCTGCGCAAAAATATTATGACCTTGCAGCTGCAGCCAGGCTGTCAGCTGAGCGAGGCCGAACTGTGCGAACAGCTGGCCATGAGCCGCACACCGGTACACGAAGCGCTGATGATGCTGAAAAGCGAGTGGCTTGTGGATGTTCTGCCGCAGCGCGGCAGCATTGTGTCCAAGATCAGCGTTCCATACCTGAACGAAGGCTTTGCTATGCGCCGCATTCTGGAACCGGCGCTGCTGCGCGGGCTGGCCGGAAAGCTGACAAGGGAACAGCTGAACGAATTTCAGGAACTGCTGAACCGGCAGAACGAAGACCTTTATCTGGATCAGGATGCAGCAGATGACTTCTTCATCTCGCTGGATAACGACTTCCACAGGCTTTTGTACCACGATTCCGGCTACGACCGCATCTGGGAGGCCATGCACAACGTTACTTCCCATATGGACCGTGTGCGGTATCTGGACTCGGCCCTTTGCCGGGGAAATATTGCCTCGGTGCAGAAAGAGCACGAGCAGATCTTTGGCTACCTGCGGGACGGCCTGCCGCTGGACGTGGACGTAGAAGCCCTGTTTGAGCATCACCTTGGCATGTACCGTGAGAATTTCCAGAAGATATTGGAACGGTTCCCGGATTTCTTTGTACGGACATAAACCAGAAAGAGCGCCCGCTGCTGACCCTTACAAGGCCATGGCAGGGGGTGCTTTTTTGGTTCAATACGGATACGGCTTTACGCCGGGCTGCGGATATCAATTTACGACGGCAGTGTTTCTGATGGATTTTGCACCAGAAATGCTGCTTTTTCTGTTCAAAACCCGGAAAAACAGCAGTTTGTGCTCTTGAATTGCCCGAAAAGCTTGCAGGAATGCAGGTTTTTGTGGTAATATTTAAGATATGTTCCCGTTGAGGGGAAGAAAGAGAGGGGTAATCAAATGATCAATATCTGCATCATTGCCACCATTGTGATCTATCTGGTGGGAATGCTGCTGGTTGGCTTTGTCTACAGCAAATCCAACGAGGACAGCAGCGATTTCTACCTCGGCGGCCGTACGATGGGCCCGCTGGTCACGGCTATGAGCGCCGAAGCCAGCGATATGTCCAGCTGGCTGCTGATGGGTATGCCGGGCCTTGCATATCTCACCGGCATCGCGTCGCCGGGCTGGACGGCCATCGGCCTTGCTGTGGGCACATGGCTCAACTGGCTCATCGTGGCCCGCCGCCTGCGCCGCTACTCGGCCAATCTGGATGCCATCACAGTGCCGCAGTTCCTTTCCCTGCGGTTCCATGACCAGCGCAACCTGCTCAACGCGCTGGGCGCGGTCATTATCATCGTGTTCTTCATCCCGTACACCGCTTCCGGCTTTGCCGCTCCTTCACCCCTTACCCCGCTTCCGTCTTTCCCGCCTGCGGCAAGCTGTTCAACAGCCTGTTTGGCGTGGATTACATGGCGGCCATGATTCTGTCCGCTGTGGTCATTGTGGGCTACACCATCATGGGCGGCTTCCGCGCGGTGTCTACCACCGACCTGATCCAGTCCGTTGTCATGAGCATGGCGCTGATCGCAGTGCTGGTGTATGGTGTCAGCGTGGCAGGCGGCTGGGACGTGGTTCTGGACAACGCCCGCAGCCTGCCCGGCTACCTGACCATGGCTGCAAGCCACAATGCGGCAGACAACACCGCTACCTCCTACAGTCTGCTGGACATCGCGTCCACGCTGGCATGGGGTCTGGGCTACTTCGGCATGCCCCACATCCTGCTGCGCTTCATGGCCATTGAGGACGAAAAGAAGCTGGTGCTCAGCCGCCGCATTGCAAGCGTGTGGGTGGTCATTGCCATGACCGCTTCCATCGTCATCGGCATGGTGGGCCTGGGCATGACCAAGGCGGGCGCGCTGGAGTTCCTGAGCGGCTCTTCCAGCGAGACCCTGATCGTGCGGGTGCCCAGCCTGATCGCTCAGCACGGCGTGCTGGCAGCCATTCTGGCAGGTCTGATCCTTGCCGGCATCCTTGCCGCTACCATGTCCACCGCCGACAGCCAGATGCTGGCAGCAGCCTCCAGCGTATCCCAGAACATCCTGCAGGAGTTCGGCCACATGAAGCTGACCGAGAAGCAGAGCCTGTTCGCTGCCCGCCTGACCATCATCTGCATCAGCGTGGTGGGCGTGGTGCTGGCCCGCGACCCCAACTCCAGCGTGTTCGGCATCGTCAGCTTTGCATGGGCCGGCTTTGGCGGCTCCTTTGGCGCAGTGGTGCTGTGCTCCCTGTTCTGGAAGCGCTGCAACTGGCAGGGCGCACTGGCCGGTATGCTCTCCGGCGGCCTGATGGTCTTTGTATGGAAGTACATCATCAGCCCGCTGGGCGGCGTGTTTGGCATCTACGAGCTGCTGCCTGCCTTCCTGATGTCTCTGCTGGTCTGTGTTGTGGTGAGTCTTATTACCCCGGCACCCTCGGCAGAGATCGAGGCAGAGTTCGACGCTGCCAAGTAAAAACGATTTAAAATGCCCTCCGCTGTGCTCTGGGCATAGCAGCGGAAAATGATTGATCCTTATGCAAAAGAGCAAAGCCGGTGGGCTTTGCTCTTTTGCTTTTTCACGGGTGGGGACGCAGAGGAAAGCGGCATTTAATTCAAAAGGATCAGCCATGCTTCGCAGCATGGAAGCAGAAATCCAAAACAGAAAAAGAACAGAAGATCCAGCACGAGCCGCATCAGACGGGTAAGCGGCGTGCCGAAAGACATGGCGTGAATGATAAAAAGATTCACCTCACCCCAGCGCCGGTAGTAACCAGTTTGCTCAAAATTGTTCCAGAGCTCAAGAGATAGAAATTCAAATCCGGCAAACAATGGAAAAATGACCAGGGAGGACATCCAGCCGTCGGCCTGAAGCGAACCATCGCTGAGAGTCCGCCAGTGCACAGCTAATCTGCCTGGACAGGCAAAAATTCCCCACAGGGCAAGTGCAATGCTTAATGCAAGAAGAGCAGTACGCACAGAACGCCAGTCTACAGTGTGCTGGCGGCGCAGCATGGTGAAAAAATCTTCCAGAGGAACGGGAGGAGTGGCATCTTTTTGACGGGAGTCATGACAGTGCATCAGGTCAGCGAGGGTCAGGCCCAGCACATCGGCCAGCGGCTCCAGCGTGTTGATGTCTGGCAGCCCGATGCCGCGTTCCCAGCGGCTGACAGCTTTATCCGTAACGTGAAGCTGCTGAGCCAGTTCGGCCTGCGTCATGTTCCGCTCCCGGCGCACTTGTGCAAGGAATGCACCAAATTCTTTTGCATCCATTCTGCTCACATCCTTTTCCACAGGATAACACAGAAATGTGGAAAACACAACCGACGGAGCGTTTACCTGCCAGTCTGCAGAACAAAAAGGACGTGCTCCCTTGCGGGAACACGTCCTTTTTTATCGCTTCAGTATCAGGCGGAGATCAGCTTACAGCTGGGGGCCGGCAGAGACCAGAGCCTTGCCGTGCTCGTTGCCCTCGTACTTCTTGAAGTTCTTGATGAAGCGGCTTGCCAGATCCTTGGCCTTCTCTTCCCACTGGGAAGCGTCAGCATAGGTGTCGCGAGGATCCAGAATGCCGGTGTCCACGCCGTTCAGCACGGTGGGAACCTCGAAGTCGAAGTAGGGGATCTTCTTGGTGGGCACATTGTTGATGTCGCCGTTCAGGATGGCGTCGATGATGCCGCGGGTATCCTTGATGGAGATGCGCTTGCCGGTGCCGTTCCAGCCGGTGTTGACCAGATAAGCCTTAGCGCCGCTCTTCTGCATCTTCTTGACCAGCTCCTCAGCATACTTGGTGGGGTGCAGCTCCAGGAAGGCCTGGCCGAAGCATGCAGAGAAGGTGGGGGTGGGCTCGGTGATGCCGCGCTCGGTGCCTGCCAGCTTTGCAGTGAAGCCGGACAGGAAGTAGTACTGGGTCTGCTCGGGGCTCAGGATGGAGACCGGGGGCAGAACGCCGAATGCGTCAGCAGACAGGAAGATGACATTCTTTGCAGCGGGTGCAGAAGAAATGGGGCGGACGATGTTCTTGATGTGGTTGATGGGGTAGGACACACGGGTGTTCTCGGTGACGCTCTTATCAGCGAAATCGATGTGGCCCTCGGCATCCAGAGTGACGTTCTCCAGCAGAGCGTTGCGCTTGATGGCGTTGTAGATATCGGGCTCGGAGTCCTTATCCAGGTTGATGACCTTTGCGTAGCAGCCGCCCTCGAAGTTGAACACGCCGTTGTCGTCCCAGCCGTGCTCGTCATCGCCGATCAGCAGACGCTTGGGATCGGTGGACAGGGTGGTCTTGCCGGTGCCGGACAGACCGAAGAAGATAGCGGTGTTCTTACCGTTCAGGTCGGTGTTGGCAGAGCAGTGCATGGAAGCCATGCCCTTCAGCGGCAGGAAGTAGTTCATCATGGAGAACATGCCCTTCTTCATCTCGCCGCCGTACCAGGTGTTCACGATGACCTGCTCCTTGCTGGTGATGTTGAACACAACAGCAGTCTCAGAGTTCAGGCCCAGCTCCTTGTAGTTCTCAACCTTGGCCTTGGATGCGTTGTAGACAACGAAATCGGGCTCAAAGTTCTCCAGCTCCTCAGCGGTGGGCTTGATGAACATGTTGGTGACGAAGTGTGCCTGCCATGCAACTTCCATGACAAAGCGGATGGCCATGCGGGTATCCTTGTTGGCACCGCAGAATGCATCCACCACGTACAGGCGCTTGTTGGACAGCTCCTTCTGAGCGATGGCCTTCACAGCAGCCCATGCTTCCTGAGAAGCGGGGTGGTTGTCGTTCTTGTACTCGTCGGAAGTCCACCACACGGTGTCCTTGGAGTTCTCGTCCATAACGATGAACTTGTCCTTGGGAGAACGGCCGGTGTAGATGCCGGTCATAACGTTCACAGCACCCAGCTCGCTGACCTGGCCCTTTTCGTAGCCTTCCAGACCGGGCTTGGTCTCTTCCTCGAACAGCTGCTCGTAGGAGGGGTTGTACACGATCTCAGTCGTGCCGGTAATGCCATACTTGGTAAGATCCAACTTTGCCATATTCGCTATACCTCTACTTTCGTTTGATCCATACGTCCTGTATAGGGCACAGCGTTTCCCGGCGGGCCGGGCGCTGCGCAGAAGGCTTGCAGTTTGTAAATGCAAATTCTCCTGTATACCATTATACATAAAAGTATCCCGAAATCAATAAACGAATCGTGCTATTTGCGGAAAAGAAACAAATTTCATTAAGAAATTTAACTGCCTGAAACAATTTCAGGAAACAAAAGCAGGGGGCGAAACCTGAAAAAATAAGGTGGAAAGGCAGAAAAACAATTTTTTGGTAAAATTTTAACAAGCTGGGATGCATGAAAAACCGAGCACAAAAACGGCCCTTCCCGCAAAACGGCGCGGCAGGGAAGAGCGGAACAGGATCCACGGCCCGATTTGTGCAAAATTTACGAGATTTTGACGATTTTTATGACAAAGAAGCTTTGCCTGTGGTATACTGTATCTGACAAAAGGACAGCCCCGCTTTTTCTGTGTGCTGCATATAAAAAGGAAAAAGATCATGAAGACCATCTACATCCTGCTCACCCGGTCGGGTACCCTGCTTTCAAACCTTGTTTACGCTGTTACCGGTGCAAATTATACCCACGCTTCGCTGGCTTTTGACGAAGACCTGAGCTGCCTGTACAGCTCTACCCGCAAAAACGGCTATACCATGTTCCCGGCAGGGCCCAGCAGGGAATACCTGAACCGGGGTGTGTTCCGTCTGCGGGAGAACGTGCCCTGCGCACTGTATGCGCTGGATGTGAGCGATGAAGCCTACACCCGTGCCCGCCGCCGTGCCGAGCACATGATGGCCCACGGCAGCCTTTACCAGTTCAACGTTATCGGTCTTGCGCTCTGCGGGATGCATATCCGCTGGAAGCGCCGCCGGCACTATTTCTGCTCCCAGTTCGTCAGCGAGGTGCTGGAAAAGAGCGGTGCCATGGAGCTGCCCAAGCACAGCACCCTGATGCACCCGAACGACTACACCCGGCTGGAAGAGCTGCGGTGCGTATACAAGGGTACACTGGCCGGCCTGCCGCAGCGCCAGCAGATGGAATTTGACCAGAACGATACGGTGATCGGCGTATATCTGGGGCTGGCGCTGGGCCTGTTCCACACCGGCGTGGCCCGGGTGCGGAAGATTTTTTGAAAAAATTGAATTTTTGTGTTGACAAAGCAGGCGTGCTATGCTAAAATAGCTAAGTCGGGAGCGAACACCCGATGCAAAATGGACGTATGGCCCGTTGGTCAAGCGGTTAAGACAGAGGCCTCTCACGCCTTTAACATCGGTTCGATTCCGGTACGGGTCACCATTTTATAGTAGTAAAACGGTCATGTGCCGTTTTATATAGATGCCTCTTTAGCTCAGTCGGTTAGAGCACCTGACTGTTAATCAGGGTGTCGCCTGTTCGAGTCAGGCAAGAGGCGCCAGCAAAGCGATGGAAGTTTTCCATCGCTTTTTTCTTTTTCTCCGGCCGCTTTTGTTGACAGAAAATGCGAGGCGGGATATACTTAAAGCATGTTTTAGAATTGAAAATTTGTTGGTGGGCGGCTGCTTTTAAGGACAGCATCCTCGCCCTCTCAGGCGCATTCGCGCCAGCTCCCCCAAAGTGGGAGCCTTTGGTAGTCTACACGAAGTATACCGTTATGCCAAGGCCTCTCCCTTTGGGAGAGGTGGATTTGCGGAGCAAAGACGGAGAGGGCAAGCCGCCTTCCGGCAAAATAAAGGAGAACATCATGAAAAAAATCATTCTGACCGGCGACCGCCCCACCGGCCGCCTGCATGTGGGCCACTATGTCGGTTCCCTGAAGGAGCGGGTGCGCCTGCAGAACTCCGGCGAGTACGATGAGATCTACGTTATGATCGCCGATGCACAGGCCCTGACCGATAACGCCGACAACCCGGAAAAGGTGCGCCAGAACATCCTGCAGGTGGCGCTGGATTATCTGGCCTGCGGCATCGACCCCGCCAAGACCCATATTTTCATCCAGTCCATGGTGCCGGAATTGACTGAGCTGAGCTTCTACTATATGAACCTCGTCACCGTGAGCCGCCTGCAGCGCAACCCCACCGTCAAGAGCGAGATCCATATGCGCAACTTTGAGACCAGCATCCCGGTGGGCTTCTTCTGCTACCCCATCAGTCAGGCTGCGGACATCACCGCCTTCCACGCCACCACCGTGCCTGCCGGTGAGGACCAGAAGCCCATGATCGAGCAGTGCTGCGAGATCGTGCGCAAATTCAACGCTGTTTACGGCGATACCCTGACCGAGCCGGAGATCGTGCTGCCCCAGAACGCCGCCTGCCTGCGCCTGCCCGGCACCGACGGCAAGGCCAAGATGAGCAAGAGCCTCGGCAACTGCATCTACCTGTCCGAGGAACCGGAGGACATCAAAAAGAAGGTCATGTCCATGTACACCGACCCCAATCACCTGCGGGTGCAGGACCCCGGCAAGGTGGAGGGCAACCCGGTGTTCATCTATCTGGACGCCTTCTGCCGCCCGGAGCACTTTGCCGAGTTCTGGCCGGAATACCAGAACCTCGACGAGGTGAAGGCGCACTACCAGCGCGGCGGTCTGGGCGATGTGAAGGTGAAAAAGTTCCTGAACAGCGTCATGCAGGCCGAGCTGGAGCCCATCCGCACCCGCCGCAAGGAGTGGGAGCAGCGCCTGCCCGAGGTGGTGGAGATCCTGAAGGAGGGCAGCGCCTACGCGGAAAAGACTGCCGCTGCTACGCTGGCCGAGGTGCGCAAGTCCATGCGCATCGATTACTTCGACAACGACAACCTGTTGAAATAAAATCTATGAGAGTGTCCGGGATGCCGCAGGTGTTCCGGACACTCTTTTTATAGTTTGCGAAAATTGCATAGAAAATGCGGCCAAACTGTGTTAAAATAGGGGCAATAAGTACAGAAAGCCCCCGCTCTGGGGGCGAGAGAAAAAAGGAAAATTACCATGCAAAAGACCATCTGGATCACTGGCGCAAGCTCCGGCATCGGGCAGGAGTTTGCACGCCGCTATGCAAAGCTGGGCTGCCGGCTCATCCTGACCGCCCGCCGCACCGACCGGCTGGAAGCGCTGGCCGCAAAACTGGG
>OBVH01000866.1_pt1 | contig 11985 bp, 8 predicted proteins | sample 1495001 | NCBI WGS metagenome assembly OBVH01 (sample SAMEA2579959, study PRJEB22360) | human gut metagenome
TCCCACTCTGTTCATCCTCTGCTACGTTTACGGCATCTTCAAGGCTACCGGCTCGAACCCGATGTTCGGCGGTCTGGCTTCTGCCGCAACTGCAGTGTATGCGCTGCCCGGCTTCATCTTTGTTGCGATCCTGATTTGTCGTCTCCTGTACCAGCACACGGGCAATCCCTACCTTGGCGGCATCTTCTGCGGCGTTCTTGCAGCTGTCAGCGAGTGGGGCATCTGCGAGATTCGCGTGCACACCCCCGGAACACAGTACGCTGGCACTGCTCTGGTCTACGCACTGATCGCGATCGGCTTTGTAGTTACCATAGCATGCGCTGTACTGCTGAAGAAAAATAATGCAGCCGTGCAGGCACATAAATAATGCCTCTTTAATCCTCTTTACAAACCCCTCAATTTTTTATAAACTTGGTTTGCGCATGGTGCGGCCCTTTTAGAGTTTTCTGAAAGGGCCGTATCTTCTGATTGCTCCCTATCTCTGTAAATCTGGCTCGAAAGGAGTCTTACCCAATGCATCCTCTTGCCGAAACTCTGCTGAACGAACCGGTGATCGCCGCCGTGAAAACGGACGAATCCCTGACTGCTGCGCTGGCTTCGCCCTGCAGCGCCGTTTTTCTGCTGGCAAGCACCCTGCTCACCGTAGACGGGCTGGTGCACCGCATACATGATGCCGGAAAACTGGCCGTGGTTCACATCGACCTTGTGGACGGCCTTTCGTCGCGGGAGATCGCGGTGGACTCCCTCAACGCCCTGTGCCGCCCGGACGGCATCATCTCCACCCACCCGACCCTGATCCGCCGGGCGCGCCACCGCGGCCTGCTGACCGTCCAGCGGGCATTCATTCTGGATTCCCTCTCGCTGACCAGCCTGTCCGGTCAGCTGGAGCAGGGCAAGCCGGATTTTGTCGAGATCCTTCCCGGCATCATGCCCCGGGTCATCGCCGAGATCAGCGCCCGCACACAGGTGCCTGTCATTGCAGGCGGCCTGCTGCGGGACAAAGCCGACGTCATGGCCGCCATGCGCGCAGGTGCCGCCGCAGTTTCCACCTCTGCGCCCTCCCTGTGGGATATCTGAGCCAGAACAAGATCCCAGCTGAACTACGAAAAGCATAATAGTATCCTGGTGTTTTATTGGATATGCCCGCCCACCGATGGAGCCGGATCTCCACGGTGAGCGGGCATTTTTTCGTTTTTATTCGATTCGAGGGAATCTATTCGGCCTGCGGATTAACTCGATAATTTAAAGCAATCCTACAAGTCGCACTCCCCTTAAAGTCTTTCTGCTTCCTGCATCTTAGCATCATACTGGATGGCAGAGATCGGCACGAGGCCCTCGATCATATCCAGTTTGCTGTTGACAAGGTCATCATACACATCTTTGATGGACAACGTAATGGAAGGCTCCAGCTGTTCATTTGCAATTACGCTTTCCACCAGTGCTTGTTTGTTTTTCAGTTTCTGCGCCATATCAGGCAGGAAGTGATAATTTTCAATCATGCGCAGAATAATGTTTGCCATAAAATTTCCGCGGATGCTGCTCAACTCGATATAAATCGCTCCGGCATCCTCCACGGAAATTTGTGCGATGCTCATCAGGTAATCAGCCAGAGTCGTTTGCGTATCGTTCAAAATTCCCTGACTTGCCATACTGCGTTGCAGGATATTCATTTTTCGATAGTCCTGAATTATACCGGTTTTTATCAGTACATTCCACTACTTTATGCCGTCACATGGGTGGCATTTTCTTTCACCGAATTGATCGTATCCATCAGTTCACTCCCTGTTTTGCCATCAAACAGGCGGGTAAACAGGATGGGTTGGTCAAAGGGTGGTTTCATCAGCACCGCTTTGCTTTCCACATAACCGTTCTGCTCGATGTAATGAATGACCTTCTGCACAAATGCGATCTGCTTTGCATTCAGCGATTCGTCATTGATAAATTTTGAAAATGCCTGCATGGCAGCATCGTGGTCCAGCTTTGCCACTTTACGCACCAGCAGACCAAAGGGTGTATCCCGAAACTCCCGTGCATAGTCCTCTTTGCTGCCCAGCTCACAGGTGAAGATATGTTCCAGCTCGGTATAGTCACCCCGGGAAAGCGGAATGTTCTGGGTCAGCTTGTGGATGGCCAGCGTATCGCTGCGGTGCTCCATGATGTAGCGGTTCACACGTTCCCGGTACTCGCCAAAATCGTAGCCGGAATCCAGCGCTTTGCCCTCGGTCTGTTCCAGTACCGGGTCGGCAAGGGCCGTGTAGACAGGCTTTTGCCCCTCGCCGCCCTCCACCAGAAACTTGATAAGTTCCCGCAGTTCCTGCCGCATTTCCTCAAAGCGGAGCAAATCATGCGAGGTCAAAAATTCGTCTGTCTGCACCTCCCGAATGAGCGGCAGCTTTGCCTGCACCTGCGGGATGGTAGCTTTTCCTTCCAGCATTGCCGCCGGGCTGCGCAGCTGTTTCTGGGCGCGGCCCAGCCCCGGCAGACCTTCCAGTTCACAGAGCAGCAAGCCATACACAAAGTTATCGAACCGCTTGGCGGCCTCGTCCTTATCGTCCAGCGAGATGAGCGGTGCCACCTCTTTCATCAGAGTACCCTTGTCCGTTTCGGTCAGGCTGACAAAGGCTTCCGGCTTTTGATAGTGTTCCACGGCCTGTCGGTGCAGCCGCACAGATACCAGCTCCGGGTTCAACGCTCCTACTTCGGCACGGCAGGTTTCTGTTAAAATTTTACGCCAGTTCTGGTGTTTTTCGTCCCCATAGGCTCCATCCTGCAGCGCGGCGGCGATCCGCACCTGCTTGCAGAAAATGCTCTCGGACAGGCTCTTGGTGTCCGTGCCCTCATAGCCGTTGGGCTTCTGACGGAAAAATTCAAAGTTGCCGCAGTAGTCGAAGATCAGAAAACGCCGTTTGCCCGTATAGTCGCCGTCGATGGCATCCACGCAGGCAAGAGATGGGCAGAGCCGCGTACCACGGCCGATCATCTGCCAGAACTTCGTTTTGCTGCGTACTTTTTTGAAGAACACCAGATTCACACACTCCGGCACATCGATGCCCGTGTCCATCATATCCACCGAGACCGCAATAAACGGCGGCTTGTCCGGCTGTTTGAAGTCGTCAATGATGGACTGTGCATAGGCGTCGTCGCAGACCACCCGCTGGATGAATCCCGGGTACTGGGTCTCCAGCTGCGGGTAGAGCTTGCCAAAGCGTTCCCGGATAAACTCCGCATGGCGCTTGTTCTGGGCAAAGATGATGGTCTTGCCGATGCGGTCACCACCCGCCGTCTGGATGCCCCGTTCCATCAGGTCTTGCAGCACCGTGTCCACGGTGTTGGCGTTGAAGATGAACTTGTTCAGCTTTTCGGACGGGATGAAGGTGGGCAGGGTGTCGTCCTCGGCAAAATCGTCCTCGTAGCGGGCCTTATCCTCCGGTGAAAGCTGGTCGTAGTGGATGCCCTCTTCTGTGAATTTCGTCTTGACCTCGTAGTTGTAGTAAGGCACCAGCACATGGTCGGTGTAGACCGCCGTATCGTAATCGTAGGCGTAGGTGGGGATGCCGTGTTCCATCTCGAAAAAGTCGTAGGTGTTGCGGTCCACATCGGTTTTCGGGGTGGCGGTCAAGCCCACCAGAATCGCATCGAAATAATCAAAAATGGCGCGGTATTTCTTGAAAATGCTGCGGTGGCTCTCGTCCACGATGATAAGGTCAAAGTGGGCGGGCGAAAACAGCGGCACGCCGTCCTTGGTCTTGGCGTTGTCGATGGCGTTGAGCATGGTGGGATAGGTGGAAAACACGATGCGCGCGGCCTTATCGTCTTTGGATGAGCACAGATTGCACAGCGACTGGTCGGGCAGATACTTTTTGAAGTCGTCCTTTGCCTGCTTGACCAGCGCGGTGCGGTCCGCCAGAAAGAGCACGTTGGTCACATGACCGCCCCGGCTCAGCACATCGGTCAGGCTGGATGCGGTGCGGGTCTTGCCTGTGCCCGTTGCCATGACCAGCAGATTGCGCCGGAAGCCCTGCGTAATATGGGCACAGACTGCCCGGATGGCGTTTTTCTGGTAGTAGCGGTCGGTGATTTTATCGTCAATTTCGATGGTGTCCAGCGGCTTTTTCTCGGTGCGGCGGTTCATCAGCTTCTGCAAGTCGTCCTTGCAGAACACCCCGCTCACAGCACGCTGCGGGCCGCTCTGCTCATCCCAGAAATAGGTGGTGTAGCCGTTGGTGGTAAACAGCATCGGACGGCGGCCAAACTTCTGCTCCAGACAGTCTGCATAAAGCTGAGCCTGCTTGCGCCCGATGTTGGGGTCTTTGGTGCTGCGCTTGGCTTCAATGACCGCCAGCGGCAAGCCGTCCTTGCCCATCAGCACATAGTCCGCATAGCCCTTCTGCCCCAGCACGCCGTTCATGTTGTCCACTTCGTACTCGGTGCGCACATCGGCGTCCGGCCCGGTGAATTTCCAGCCCATGGCCTTGAGGTCGATATCGATGATCTTCCGCCGAGTTTCGGCCTCGGTCAGGTCTGCGGCGGTAAAACTGCGGCTCTGCTGGTTCTGCTGTTTGCTGGCTGTGTATGCCGCCGAAAGGCTCTCCACCTGCTTGCGCAAGGCTTCCAACTCGGCATCTTTCTGGGTCAGCAGGCTTTCCTGTTCCCGGATCTTCTTTTCGTCCAGTGCTACCTTTTCGCCGGGGATGGCCGTTTCATCAAAGGAGCGCTCCACATAGTCTGTGCCGTAGCAGTAATCCACCCACTGGATGAAGTCGAACAGCCCCCGCAGGCTGAACACTGCATCCGCCGCCGACACACTATGCCCCGTATGTACCGCCAGATTGCCCGCCTTCACGATGCTGGGCAGCACGCTCCACACATTGCGGTCCACTGCGAACCGGAAACTCGGCTCATGCAGCAGGGATTGCAGGTTGTCCTTGTAGGGCATCGTGATGGTTTTGTCTGCCGCATACACCCACTTCACCGCCAGCTCCAACGCCTTCCGGCACCCCACCGCGCACATCGCCGGGGAGGTGGAGAACACTTTCTCGGCCTCGATGGCAGAATTGGCGAAGAGGGAATATTCGGGGCGGGTGGAGAGATAGGAGAAGTTGGACATGAGGAGGGCTCCTTTCAATATTAGGATTAGGGCTTAATTTTCTTTCCAGTTTTTTAGTGGCACAGGTTGACAATTGGGCGTACCATTATCAATTCCATCTACTTTATATACATCAACACTGCACCTATTGAAGTTCTTATTATAAAGTTCACGGGCCCAAAGCATCACATACTCTTCATTGGTTTGTTTCCTTAGTAAAGGATACAGTTCCTGTGCAGCCGTCTTTAATTTATATACACCCACTGAGCCGTTATAAGGCTCATCTTTTCTTCTGGTCATATTAATTGCATAATCATCACTATACATTATAGCAGGATCATTTTTTGCTACGGTAAAGCTCATCCGCATCGTTCCATCCGCATAAAGTAATCCGCAGTCGTCTAATGTTAAGATATCATAGAATGTGATATTAGCCACATTTATTATCTTCTCATCTGATGAAATAAAATAATCCCCGTCAGAACTCATTACGCATGGTAAGATTTTCAAGAAACACTCTGCCTCTTTCTTACTCAAGTTTCTAACTACATTGAGCGTTCTCATCGAAAAACTGCCCGGTTCCTTAATTTCACCTGCCAGAATTTTCCCCCAAATCAGTTGCATTTCTTTTTCGCTTACACACGAAACAGAATCAAAGAATCGGGAAACCCAATCCTCATCTACCGGTTCCTTGCTTACCTTAAGCTCACCTGCAAGTTCTTGCGCCGCAAAAGCAACAGCATAATCTATGTTCTGTTGCTTTTTTAGCTCCTGAAATGCTATGCGACTTTGTGTACGCTTCACCAACTCTGTGTAGTCTGTTCCGTCCACAAGAACTTTTCCATTGTCATACTTAATGGGAATTTCTGAAATATCCGAAATTTGGTCGCCTATAGCTTTGATTTCAGCCGCTTTCGCATTAGCCATACGTCTTACATGTATAGGTTCATACAATTTCCCTATACCACAGGAGACAGTTTCTACAAGTTTTTGTAATGGTTCAGATAATCCCAAAAGATCAGAAATGTTAATTCCATTCAAATCGCTCATGTAAACCTCCAGTGTTTTTCTATCATTATACCGCACAATCTTTCAATAGTATAACACTTCACCCAAAATATTCCTGCATCAGTGCTTTTTCATCAATTCCAACTTTTCTAAGCCCTGCTGTCCCACTCCTTCCGTCACGGCTGCGCTGTGCCACCTTCCTCAAAGAGGAAGGCTTTTGCCTTGCGGCCACGTTAAGGCTCCCTCTCTGAGGGGGCTGTCGCCGTAGGCGACTGGGGGAGTTACCCAAAATATTCCTGCATCAGTGCCTTTTTCATCAGTTCCAGCTTTTCAAAGCTCTGCTGTACAGTCTGCTTCTGCTGGTCTACACGCTCTACAAAGGCGGCAAACTGTTTTTGAAGTTCAATTGGCGGCAAAATCATTTCTATTTTATTCATAGTCGAGATTGGAAGTTGCGGTTGTGCAGACCCGCTTGCAATCCGGCTTTTTATGGAATCAAGTTGCATTTTGAATTGCTCAATAAAGAAAATTTCAGAAACGACTTGTTTATTCATCCTTAGAATGACCATTCCAGAATTGATTCGAATATTCTCATAAGGAACACTTGTATCATAAAATGCTAAATTTCCAATTGTTCCTCTTGTGGTTAAAACGACATCACCTCGACAAAGTTTTCCGTTACGCAATAGAGTGTCTTTTTCTTCCGTTATATATGTACAGTTTTCAAACGAAAACCCCTGCGCAGTGACATTCTTTGCGTTTAAAAACAAGCAAAAGCCACTATCTGAAAACTCTTCTTGTTTCGGGTAGTTTTTCCCTCTGTCGCCATCAATGATTTGACAAATAGCGGTCATTGGGCTTGCTGGCAGATTGTTTACATTATCTGCTGGATCTCCAAACATCTCCACAAACCGCGCCTTTACCAGTTCGTCCAGTTTAGCAAGCTGCTGTTTGCGAAAATTCACAAGCTGTTCAACTTTGCACAGAGTTTGAGCAATTTTGTTTTGCTCTGAAATATTCGGAATTTCTATTGATAATGTTTCTAGCTTGCTCACAGCAAGACCGGGCTGTGCCGCACCTGTTGCATACTGACCCAAATTCATGGCGTTCAGTGCATAATAAAGCCAATGCACATTCATTTCGATTTTTGGTTGTACAACGACTGCGTGCTCTGTTGCATGAAACTTTCCAGAGGCTAAATTAACATTTCCGCACAACGCCCCCTGTCTGCCAATCAACGGAAACTCTCCATCGTGCGTATAATCTGCAACATATCCACGAATGCCATTTCCTCCGAAACAAGGATACAATCCCTTGTTATATTCAGGTGAAATATCATTCGCTGATACGAATTTTCCTGCCTTTAAGAGACAAACCTCTCCCAACTTCGCCATCACACCATCTCCTCCAACTCTGTCAAACCCTTGGTGATCTCCATTTCCAGCTCATGCAGGTCAGCAAGGATCTCCGTGGTCGAGGGGTACTCCACCGGCACATACTCCGTCTCTTTGTACTTATTGATGGATAAATCGTACCCATTGGCGGCAATTTCCGCTTTGGGCACAAAGAAGCTCTGCTCGGTGCGCTTGCGGCCGGCTTCGGCGTCGAGGTTATGGAACCGGGCGATGATGTCCGGGATGTCGTTTTCCTTCACCTCGGTGCGCTTGTCGTCCAGCGAGAAACCGTCGGCTTTCATATCGTAGAACCACACCTTATCGGTGCCGCCCGCGCCGGTCTTGGTAAACACCAGCACCGCCGTAGACACGCCTGCGTAGGGCTTGAACACGCCGGAGGGCATGGAAATGACCGCCCGCAGCTGATGGTTTTCGATCAGTTCTTTTCGGATGCTCTGGTGCGCCTTGCTGGAACCGAACAGCACGCCGTCCGGCACGATGCAGGCGCAGCGTCCGCCGGTTTTGAGCATCCGCAGGAAGAGCGCAAGGAAAAGCAATTCTGTTTTTTTGGTGTTGGTGACGGCTTTCAGGTCATCGTTGATGCTCTCGGCATCCACAGTGCCCTTGAACGGCGGGTTCGCAAGGCAGACGGTGTACTTGCTGCAAATGGAGTTTTGCTTCGACACGCTGTCCTTGTAGTCGATCTCCGGGTTCGTGATGGAGTGGAGCATCAGGTTCATGGCCGAAATGCGCAGCATGGTGCGGTCCATGTCAAAGCCTGCAAACATCGGCCCGGCAAAATGCTGCCACTGTTCCGGAGTCATATCGTCCCCATAGTGCTTGCGAACATATTTTGCGCTGGACACCAGAAAACCTGCCGTACCGCAGGCCGGGTCACAGATGAAATCGTCCGGCGTGGGCTGCACCAGCTCCACCATCATATCAATGATATGCAGAGGCGTGCGGAACTGGCCGTTCCGACCCGCCGTTGCCAGCTTGCCCAGCATATACTCGTACAGGTCGCCCTGCATATCAAGGTCGGCAATGTCGTGGGTGTAAAGATCTTCCAGCCCGGTGATGATCTTTTGCAGCACCTGCGGCGTGGGGATCAGGAACATGGCATCGTCCATATACCGCGCAAAGGCGGTGTTGCCCTCATCCGGGCGGGTGGGGTCGTCTGCAATCTCCACCAGCTCGCCGTTTGCGTCAAAATCCGGCAGACGGCCATATTTCATCTTTTTGATGGCAGGGAACACCCGCTGCTGCATGGTCAGGAAAATTTCGCGGGAATCTTTATCCTTGAAGCGACTCCACCGCATAGACTGTCCTGCTTCGCTGGCCGGGAAGATGTGCTCCATCTTTTCGCCCGCCATGTTCTCAAAATCTTCGGTGGCAAGCTCTTTCTCGTCCAGTGACCGGATGAACATGAGATAGGTCAGCTGTTCAATGACGGTCAGCGGATTGGTGATGCCTCCTGCCCAGATGTCCGTCCAGATCTTGTCTACCTTATTTTTAATGGCTCCTGTTACCATGCGTTCCTCCTGAATGTTTGCCAATCGCAAACGCTTTGCATCTCGAATTTTTGGTGATAATATCACAATTTTATTATAGCAGTGTACAATTATATTTTCAATGTAGAGCGTTTAGCAGAAGCGCTTTCTTGATTGCAAGGCAAAAAGTTAGTGGAACGTTAAAACAGCAATTTGCGATATGCAATTCAACGCTATTGCTGTTGCATGAAGAAGTTGAATTGCTATAAAACGGTAAAGTGAATTTTACCTGCTTTGCCGTTTTTTCACATCTGGATTCCAACATGCTTTTGTGCTATTCAGCGATTCCATCGCGCAGCCTGCGCTCTGCTTACCAACTGATGATCTCCGGCGGCGATGTGAAAGCTGTGCAAGGCACAACGGGCCACGCCAGTGCCAATCTGCTGGTCAACACCTATGCGCACATCCAGCAGGATTCCCGCAAGAAGCTGGGTAAAAGGTTCGAGGAAGGCTTCTACAAGTCAGGAACAACACTTGTGCAGGCTGCCCCGATTGAAGCAGAACCGACCATCTCCGTGTCGGCACTGTTGGAGCTTCTGAAGGACACAGACCCTGCCGTAAAAGCGCAGCTTCGCCTGGCTCTGCTGACCTGAATTGCAAAAAATAGCACGAATTGCAGAGTAATTCACAGACTTACTCCATCTGACACGAAAAATGCGGACCGTGCAGAAACCGTGCAGCTTGAGAACAAAAAGAAAATCCCACGAGAAATCTTACGATTTCTCGTGGGATTTTGGTGCGCTCGAGGGAACTCGAATCCCTGGCCCTCTGATTAAAAGTCAGATGCTCTACCGGCTGAGCTACGAGCGCATATTTCCGCAGTGAACATACTGCCGAATAATATTACCACAACTTGCGCAAAAATGCAAGGGTTCCCGGGCAAAAAGGCGCAAAAAGCTCCTGCATCGGTGTGGGCTTCCGCTTTTTATCCGCGCAGCAGATCGAAGATGCTCCGGGGTCGGCAGCGGAAGGGGCTTCATCCCGATAACTTCCTCTTTACAAACCCGGCAAGAATCGTTACAATCAAATCAAATCCGTCTGCAGTGCGCTGCGTTTTACTGCCCGGCAGTGTGCGCCCCGCCGCGCTGCACCCGCAAACTTTTTCCCGGCTTTGGCATTCTGCCGGGCCGCGCCGATACGTTTTTTGCAGGAGGTTTTTCCTATGAAGATCACTCGCCGTACTGTTCTTCGCCTGACCGGTGCCGCTGCCGCTTCGCTGGCGCTTTCCAGCTGCAGTGCTTCCGGCAGTGCCATTCTGGGCAGCAATTTTTCCAGCTGGATCCAGCAGACACTGGGCATCAGTTCTTCCGGCGCAGCTTCTTCTGCTGCATCCTCGGAGGACATGGCTGCTTCCTCGCTGGCAGCAGCCGAGCAGCCCGCTGCCAGTCTTGCCGCACTGCCCGCTTACGATGCCGACCCGCTGACCGGTGAGGCCAAGCGCAGCAATGGCCGCATCGTGGGCGTGATGGTGAACAACATCTCCAACACCTCCCGTCAGAACGCCCGTCCGCAGCGCGGTCTTTCCTCTGCCGATCTGCTGATCGAGTGCAAGGTGGAGGGCGGCATCACCCGCTTCTGCGCGGTGTTCCACGATGCCGACTCCATCCCGGAGATCGGCCCGCTGCGCTCTGGCCGCGACCAGTTCCTGCAGCTGCTGATGCCCTATCAGGCGCTGTACTACCACGACGGTGAGAGCGCCGCCTGCACCAAATTCATCAACGTATACAACTATTCCGGCCTGAACATCGGCGGCAAGAGCTACTTTAATACTCCCACCCATCCGCATGTGGCTCACCGCGACAGCCGGGGCCGGGATGTGGCCTATGAACACACCGAGTTCACCTCCGGCAAGGAGATCCGGCAGGCCGCTTCCAACGCGGGCATCGGGCTGAAGTACGATTACGACGCCACCTTCTTCCGCTTTGCGGACTACCGCACCGGCGAGGAGAACGCCATGCAGGGTGCAGCATCCGGCAAGGCGGTCAGCATCACCCACTCGGACCACTACAAGACCAGCTTCCGCTATGATCCGCAGTCCCGCACCTATAAAATGCAGATGTACAGCCGCATCTCCGGCAAGTTTGAAAACACCGTGGACGAGCTGAATGCAAAGCAGCTGAGCTTTGACAACCTGCTGGTCTGCTTTGCTCCCATCGAGCGCTATTCCGGCGACTCCGGCGATGTGCAGCAGGTAAGCTACATCTCCGGCGGCGATGCCTATTATTTCAGCCGCGGCGCTGTACAGCATGTCCGCTGGGAAAAGGCTTCGCCTGAGCATCCGCTGCGGGTCTACGACAAGACCGGTGCGCAGATGCTTTTCAACCGCGGCAAGACCTATCTTGCCATCGTGGACGACGACGAGTGGTCCAACTTCAGCTATCAGTAACGAGGGAACCGCATGAAACGCATCTGGAATCTGGCCCTTGGCACGGCGGTGCTGTGCACAGCCCTGCTGTGCGGGTGTGCGCTGTCCGGCCCCACTGCCCCGGACAGTGCAGCGCCCACCGACCCGCTGACCGGGCAGGAGCTGCAGTATCCCGACGAACGCACCGCCGCCGTGGTGATCGACAACGCCGCTTCCAGCACCACACAGTGGGGCATTGGCAGCGCATCGGTGGTGCTGGAAGCCCTGACCGAGAGCGGCCAGCCCACCAGCCTGTGCTTGGCTTATCCTTCGGTATCAGCCATGCCAACCGTCGGCCCAGTGACCCTTGGGCAGGACCTTTACTGGCGGCTGCTCAGCGGGCAGGAAGTACTGCCCATCCAGCGGGGTGCAGGGCAGTTTGCCCGCAACTATCTGGATTATTATAACCTGCGGGCCGTGGACGCGCTGGAAGTGGGCCGCAACGCCTTTTCCTGCGATGATGTCTGGAGCGGCGCGCCGCTGTGGCATACCAGCGGCGGGGGGGGGGCCTCCCGGGCGGGGCGGCCCGCACCGGGCGGTGCC
>OBVH01000874.1_pt1 | contig 11928 bp, 8 predicted proteins | sample 1495001 | NCBI WGS metagenome assembly OBVH01 (sample SAMEA2579959, study PRJEB22360) | human gut metagenome
TGCAGCAGTTTTTCAAAAATGCTGCCGAGGTGTGGGCGAGCAGCCCACATTTGCGAAGCAAATTAGACTTGCAAGTAAAACTGCAACAAAAATCTAAGAGAGAATCGGAAGAATCGCAATTGCCTTCAAAATCAGGAGGTTGTAATAAGCATACAAGGTTTCAGGGGCAATTGCGATTCCCAGGCAAGCTGGGGATGTGCCCCAGCCTTGCCGAACCGGATTCAAATGATTTTTCCAAGACAAGCCACAGGCAAAAAACTTTTCTTTCGCCTGCGGCTCGTTATTTACAGCCAATCATCCAAAAAAGCAGCTGCTTCTTCTCAAGAAGTCGCTGCTTTTTTTGCAAAATATCCCAAAAATAAAATGGTTCGTTGCAAAACTCTTTCACACTTTTTACAGTCAAAACTTCATCATTTTTCCGTTTTCCGTTGTATATAACAACTATTTTCATTCTATCTGTTGTGTATTCAACATTTCAAAAATAATCGACTATTGACTTTTAATCAACAATTGTCTATAATAATGACAGTAAGACAACGAACATCTATCATTAGACAGTTGTCCTTTTTTCACAGAAAGGGTGGAAACCGAATGAAACATGCAGAAAAAGAAGAAAAACAGCCGTCTTTCTTGAAACGGCACTTCAATGCAATTGCAACCATTTGCATTGTGTTGATTCCAACCATCTACACCACACTGTTTCTTGGTTCAATGTGGGACCCTTATGGCAACGTCAGCGATTTGCCCGTTGCGGTCGTCAATCAAGACCAGTCCGTAACGTTCCACGATCAAACCTTATCCATTGGGGATGACCTCATTGACAACCTCAAGGATAACGACAGTTTGGACTTCTCCTTTGTGGATGCCAAAACCGCACAGGATGGGCTAGAAGATGGCACTTATTATATGGCGATCACCATTCCGGAAGATACATCCGCAAATGCATCGACTGTTCTGGATGATACACCAAAAAAAGTGCAGCTTTACTATGAAACCAATCCGGGTACAAACTACATCGCCTCGAAAATGAGCGAAACAGCGATGCAGAAACTCAAAACCGAAGTTTCCAGTACCATTACAGAAGCCTATACGGAAACCTTGTTTGACCAAATCGGCACTGCCGGTGATGGTATGCAGGATGCCGCAGATGGTGCAAAGGAACTGGATGACGGTGCACAAAAACTGAAAGACGGCAGCGTTACCCTCAGCGATAACCTGAAAGTCTTAGCAGACAGCACCTTGACTCTGGAAGAGGGCTGCGGTACATTGACCGATGGTTTGACTGCCTACACAGACGGCGTTGCACAAGTAGATGACGGTGCAAAGCAGTTGGAAGATGGCATGAACCAGTTACAAGATGGCGTTTCTCCGCTGACGGATGGTGCAAGCCAGCTGCAAAGCGGTGCAAGCCAGTTACAAAGCGGCGTAGATGCCTATACCGAAGGCGTTGCCAGTGCTTACACCGGTGCACAGAGTCTTTCCAGTGGCAGCCAGCAGCTTTCCGCTGGTTCTCAGAACTTGCAGGACGGTGCTGCACAGCTTTATGAAGGCAGCAGGCAGCTCGAAGCTGGTTTATCACAGCTTTCCAGTTCGCTTTCTCAGAGCTGCAACGAAGAAACCGCTGCACAAATCAAAACTTTATCGGCTGGTTTGGAACAGTTACAAACTGGCATTGATACCCTAAAGAGTTCCGTTTCCAACAGCGGAACGGCAACTACAGAAGCGATGCAGGCAGTTGCTGGCGACTTACAGACACTCGGCAGTGGCTTGGCATCCTTACAATCTGCACAGCAAGCTTTAATGAGCACAGATGCATTCCAGAGTCTGGACGCTGAAAGCCAGCAGGAATTGCTTGGCTGTTTCGCAGAACCAATGAGCAGCCTTTCCACAGCTGCAACACAGCTGCAAAGCGATGTTACCGCATTGGCAACCGCTCTGGAACCGTCTGCACAGCTTCCGGATGCAGTGAACCAGTTGGCAGCCGGTGCAGACCAAGCCCTTCCGGCAGCAAATGAAGCCCTTGCTTCTCTGTCCGGCGGATTACAGACCGTACAGAGTGCCGTAGATGATCAGTTGTTACCGGGTGCATCTGCACTGACAGACGGTGCAGCAAGCCTGAGCGATGGCTCTGCAACCTTGTCGAGTGGTTTACAAACTGCCGCAGCAGGTGCAAGTGCTCTCACCGATGGTTTGGGAACACTCCACAGCAACAGCAGCAGCCTTCAGAACGGTGCAATTGCACTGGACGATGGAATTTCTACCTTAGTTGAAAAAATGCCGACCTTGACCGTTGCAATCAATCAGCTGCAAAGCGGCAGCCAGACGCTTTCCAATGGTACAGGTCAATTAACTGCACAGAATGACACCTTGTTATCCGGTGCAAAACAATTGCAAGACGGTGCAGCCGCTTTGCAGGATGGTGCAGTTCAGCTTGCAGATGGTTCTGCAACACTGAAAGATGGTCTGGTTACTTTGACCGATGGTTCTGGCACACTGTGGACAGCGTTGCAGGATGGTGCAACGGAAATCAATGACATTAACAGCACCGATGATACCTATGATATGTTCGCTTCTCCGGTCGATGCCGAAGAAACTTATGCAAGCCATGTTGAAAACAACGGTCACGCAATGGCAGCGTACATGATGGCAGTGGGTCTTTGGGTTGCCTGCCTCGCTTACTGCATCATGTTCAGCCCATATGAAGTTCCGTTGACTGGCAAGAATGCCATGCATTCCTGGGCAAAGAAATTACCGGTTCTGCTGATGGTCGCTTGGGTTCAGGCAATCGGTATGGTTCTGTTGCTCCACCTCTTCAACGGCTTTGCACCGCAGGATATACTGCAAACCATTCTGGTTGCTGGATTCTCCTCCATGGCATATATGGCAATTATCTTCTGCTTGAATATGTACTGCGGAAAAATCGGCAGCTTCATCTTGCTGGTCTTCATGGTACTCCAGTTGAGCGGCTGTGCCGGAACGTATCCGTCCGAATTGTCCGCAAAGTTCTTCCGTGTGATTAAGCCGTTCATGCCGTTCACCTATACGGTTCAGGGCTTCCGGAGCTCAATTGCAACCGGCAGAAGCAATGCTACCACTTATATCGTAATGATTGCACTGGCAGCCGTCTTCACCCTGCTGATGATTCCGGCTTACAAGATGAAATGGAAGCGGGAAAAAACACAGGCAGACTTCACCGAAGAACCAGAAACAACATCCATTGCCAGCCACAAGCAGGCAGTTTCCCAGTAACGACATCCAAATTTGATTCATGAATCGCAGGCGGTAAGTTTCTTGCCGCCTGTTGTTTATATATAAACTCATTTTAATCAAATTGTCCATTGACATTTCATTTTACAACTGCTATCCTATTACTAGACACTTTTAAAAAACGTGCTGCGTTTGCAGCAGAAAGAAGGCTCTCTTATGCAACAAACTGCTTCTGCCACCCCGTCCCGACAGGAACGCCGGGTGCGTCGTACCCGTGCAATGATTCTCGCCGGATTCATTCAGCTCATGCAGCAAAAACCTGTGAAAGATATTTCCGTACGGGAATTGGCGGATTTGGTTGACATCAACCGCTCCACCTTTTATCTGCATTACACCGATATTTATGACCTGCTCGAACAGACGGAAAACGGTCTGATGGATCAGTTCCTTGCCATCATCGACAAGAATCATGCCAACCTCACCTTACAGGAATTTTCGGACAAGCTGGAACAATTCTTCGCCATTCTCTCCGAAAATCAGCCGCTCTGCCGGGCACTGATGAGCCCGAACGGCGACATTGCCTTTGTTCGGAAACTCGAAAAGCTGATTGCAGAGGACGGCGTGAAAACGCTCCGGCTGCTCTCTGACGAAAAAGACTTGGATGCACAGGACTTGAACTATGTCACCAGTTTCTTTCTCTCCGGCTGTGTCGGCATGATTGACCTGTGGTTACAGGATGGCTGCCAGCAATCTGCTCAGCATATGGCGGATCTTTCCATGAAGCTGCTGCGTGCCGGCGTTCAGGGAATCACCCGCAGACAACTGCAATAAATTTGTGCAAACTGCTATCTTTCCACGCCGTAATTTCGTCTATTTTTTTCAAAATCTGCAATTGCAATTTTCCACAAGCTGTGTTATAATAAAGGTTAGTCATGATGTCATAGAACCCGATGGCATCCGCATATGGTCGTTCCATTTGCAAGAAAGCGGTACCGTGTCACTTCCGCTTTTCGCTGACAAACCAACTCGCATATGCAGAAAATTTTGAAGTTACAGCAGGAGGTAACAAGTTATGCCAAATATTAAATCCGCTAAGAAGAGAGTTCGTGTAAACGCTACAAAGGCTGCTGCCAACAAGGCAAGAAAGTCCAACCTCAAGACCATGATCAAGAAGGCTGATCTGGCTTGCACAGAAAATGCTGCTGATAAGGAAGCTGCAATCCGTGTTGCCATCAAGAAGGTTGACCAGGCTTGTGCAAAGGGTCTGCTGCATAAGAACGCAGCTGCAAGAAAGAAGTCCCAGCTGGCTAAGAAGCTCAACGCTGCTGACTAAGACGCACGTTTTCTAAAAAAAGCGAACCGCATGTTGTCTGGACGACATGCGGTTTTTTGTTATCTGAACAGATTTTTTATGTGGCAAACAGCTTGCTTTTGTTTGCATTTTTCCGCTTTTTGTGGTATGATGAATAGCAGCGTTCCCTTCTATTTGGCTCACCACTTCGCATACCTTTTTAAGAGGGACTGACACAGCCGCAGCCGCTCCGGATGACCGTGATAATAGGCAAACCGTTCCGCTGCCGTCTGGGGTACTTTCTCCCCCGTTTCGAGAAAGTGCATGGCGAACTGAAACAGCAAGTCCCGATTTTCCATCGAAATACAGGCAATTTCTTTTCGCTCCCGAATCGCACGCTTTAAAGTATACGCTGTTCCGCCGGAAGTCTTGTGAATCACGCAAATCAGCCGCCAGCTGTGTTCCAGCATGTAATCATTCCGCCGCAGGAAACTGAACTTTCCCTGATACGGTATGGTGATCACTGCTTCGCAATGTTCCACATAGTGCAACATTGCCTCCCGACCGCTGCGGCGGGATTCCAGATAGTGCAGGCACGGTTCGACTGCAATCAGATGCAGCACTTCTGTGCCATGCTGCTTGCGGTAAATCAAATCATCGGCAGCCCAGAGGTCAACGCCCTCGGCTAAGCCGTCCAAAAAATAACGGTATCCATCCTGTACCGCCTGCTCGATACACCCAGCCAACAGTGTCTTTAAGAGGTCTGTTGCGGCATAGCCGACCACAGTTTCTCCCAGCGGCAGGGCATCTTCCCGATGTCCGCTGAAACAAGCCGTCTTTCCGGGAAATTGTAAAAAAGTTGTACGCTGCGGATAATCCGCATTCAAAACAAATGCAACTGGCTCCAAAAACAGACCCTCCTGATTTCATGGTAATTTCTGTGTATCGACAGACAACAGATTCTATGGTACAATCATAGAAACACCCTCGTTCCTATTTTCTATTATACTGGTTTTTGGAAAAAAGAACAAGAGATTTTTTTAGAAATCGCACCCCATTCGTGCGGAAAGAAGGAATCAATCATGCATCAACCATCTATTTTACATCGTGCTTGGGCAGAAATCGACCTGTCCGCTCTCGAAAACAATGTCCGCTGTATTCAGGAAATCCTGCCGGAACACACCGATTTTATGGCAGTCGTCAAGGCGGATGCCTACGGGCATGGAGATGCAGTCATCTGCACTGCCCTGCACAAGATGGGCATTCGCTGGTTTGCCGTTTCCAATCTCGAAGAAGCCCTCTCTGTTCGGCAGTACTGCCCAGACAGTGAAATCTTTATCCTAGGTTATACGCCGCCGGAACTCGCTCCGGAACTCACCAAACACCACATCATTCAAGGGGTCATGTCCACAGAATATGCTCAGGAACTGGCGGCTCATGCGGGCAGTGAACCGGTTCGGTGTCACATCAAGCTGGATACGGGCATGGGACGTATTGGTTTCCGCAGTGCTGACCCACAAGCTTGTGTCGAAGAACTGCTGCCGCTGTTTGCACTGCCGCAGCTGAAAATTGAAGGATTGTATACACACTTTGCAGTTGCAGACTGCCCGAACGATGCAGAAAACACCGCTTACACAGACGAACAGGAACGCCGGATTCTTGCCGTTTATGACCTGCTCGCTGAAAACGGACACCAGTTACAGCATCTGCACTTCATGAACAGTGCTGCAACTGTTTACCGCCCAAATCCACGCTGCACGCTGGCAAGAGTCGGCATCATTCTATATGGTCTGCTGCCAAACTATCCCGTTCCCGTTCCGCTGCCGCTGAAACCGGTCATGACGCTGAAATCTGTCATCTCCCACATCAAGGAAGCGGAAGCAGGCGACTGCATCAGCTACGGCAGAACCTACACCGTTTCGCATCCATGCCGGATCGCAACCGTTACCATTGGCTATGCAGACGGCTATTCTCGCCTGCTCTCCAATAAGGCATATGCCATTGTGCACGGCGTTGCCTGCCCGATTGTCGGCAGAGTCTGCATGGATCAACTGATGTTGGATATTTCCGAGGTAAAAGACCCTGTCAAGCCGGGTGATGAAGTCACCATGTTCGGAACAGAGGGCAATGTGACGATTACACCGGATGAACTGGCTGCCTTCTATGGTACAATTGGATATGAAATCGTTTGCGGCATTTCAAAGCGTGTACCGAGAGTGGTTGTAAACGGGGATATCGAATAATTATTTTGCATCATCGAAAGCAGCACGGGGTTTCAGCGGCTTTCCCAAGCCCTTTGAAAGGAGATTTTTTGTGAGTGAAATCAAATTGCAGCAGAAGGCTGCGTATACACTCGGAATTGACGTTGGTTCTACCACCGTCAAAACCGTCATTTTAGATGCAGACCATCATGTCCTGCACAGTACCTATCAGCGGCACTTTTCCAAAGTCAAGGAAGCCGTTTCTGAACAACTGCAAGCCATTATCAAGGAACATCCGGCAACGCTGTTCTCGGTGCATATGACTGGTTCTGCCGGTCTGGGACTTGCAACTGCTGCAAAAATCCCCTTTGTACAGGAAGTGCATGCTGCTTTTCTCGCCGTAAAAGAACGCTATCCCGAAGCGGATGCCGTCATTGAACTGGGCGGAGAAGATGCAAAAATTATCTTCCTCACCGGCGGTGTGGAACAACGCATGAACGGTTCGTGTGCTGGCGGTACGGGGGCTTTTATCGACCAGATGGCAACCTTGCTGGATGTCACTGTGGATGAACTCGACCAGATGGCATTGCAGGCTGACCGCACCTACCCCATCGCTGCACGCTGCGGCGTTTTCGCAAAGTCCGACATTCAGCCGCTGCTGAATCAGGGAGCAAAACGGGAAAATGTTGCTGCCAGCATTTATCAGGCGGTGGTAGACCAGACCGTTTCCGGTCTGGCTCAGGGGCGGAAAATTCAAGGGCATGTGCTCTTCTTGGGTGGTCCACTCTCTTTCCTACAGGGGCTGCGGAATGCCTTCATGCAGACGCTGCACCTGGATGCAGAACATGCGATTTTCCCCGTAGACGGCAGAACCTTTGTTGCCTATGGCTGTGCCCTTGCTGCGGAGAACAGTGCGGATAAACCCGTCACAGGCGAAGCCCTGCTGAAACAAATCGAATCCGCTGAAACCAATCATACCGTGATTGCTGACAAGCCGCTGTTCGGCTATCAGGAAGAATACGACCGTTTTCGGGAACGCCATGCACAAAACGACGTTGTTCACGGCGACCTGCATACTTATCAGGGCAATGCTTACCTAGGCGTTGATGCTGGTTCGACTACCACAAAAGTGGCATTGATTGGCGAAGATAATTCCCTGCTCTATTCGTTCTATGAAACCAACAAGGGGCAGCCGCTCGAATGCGTGAAGCGTGCCCTCGAAACCCTCTATCAGAAAAAGAATCCGAACTTGAAAATCTGCGGCAGTGCAGTCACTGGCTACGGCGAAGAAATGCTGAAAGCAGGACTCGGCATTGATTTCGGCATTGTCGAAACCGTTGCCCATTTCCGAGCAGCAGAGTTTTTCTGTCCAGATGTGGATTTTATCATTGACATCGGCGGGCAGGATATCAAGTGCTTCCAGATTAAAAACGGAGCAATTGACAGCATTATGCTGAATGAAGCCTGCTCCTCCGGCTGCGGTTCTTTTATTCAGGCATTCGCCAATGCTCTGGGCTATGATGTTGCAGAATTTGCAAAACTGGGCTTATTTGCAGAACGTCCGGTTGACCTTGGTTCTCGCTGTACCGTCTTTATGAACAGCAGTGTCAAACAGGCACAGAAAGACGGTGCAACGGTTGCCGATATTTCCGCTGGTCTGTCTGGTTCGATTGTTAAAAATGCGATTTATAAAGTTATCCGTGCGAAGTCACCAGAAGACCTCGGGAAACACATTGTCGTACAGGGCGGCACGTTCCTGAACGATGCCGTATTGCGTTGCTTTGAACGAGAGATGGGACGGGATGTCATCCGTCCGGCAATCTCTGGACTGATGGGAGCGTTTGGGGCTGCGATTTACGCCAAGGAACACACCTCCGGCAGCAGCACGCTGCTCTCCCTGATGGATTTACACACCCTCACCTATCGCACACAGAATACCACCTGCAACGGCTGTACCGCACATTGCAATCTGCAAATTCTGCGGTTCTCGAACGGAAAACGCTTTATTGCCGGCAACCGCTGCGAACGGGGTGCAGGGGTTTCTAAGAAAGACCAGATTCCGAATCTGGTTGACTGGAAATATGAAACGCTTTGCTCTCTCACCGACCGCCAGCCGGAACAGCCAAAGGCAACTGTTGGCTTGCCAATGGCACTGCACTATTACGACCAGCTGCCATTGTGGTATACCTTCTTCACGGATTTGGGCTTTGCTGTGAAACTCTCCGAAGAGAGCACCCGAAAGACTTACTACAAGGGACAGAGCACCATTCCGTCTGATACGGTTTGTTATCCGGCAAAGCTGGCACACGGACACATTGAAAGCCTGCTGGAACAGAACGTGGATTTCATTTTCTATCCGTGCATGACGTACAATCTGGATGAGGGCGACTCCGACAACCATTATAACTGCCCAGTTGTTGCCTATTATCCGGAATTGCTGCTGGCAAACAACGAAAAACTAAACGAACAGAATTTCCTGCATCCGTTCCTAGACCTGAACCGCCGGAAACATCTGATTACCGTTTTATATGCCTGTCTGTCTGACTATGCCACCAAGAAAGAAATTGCAGCGGCTCTCGAACATGGCTTTGCGGCTCTCGAACAGTACCACAACCAGATTACCCAGACTGCACAGGAAATTGTCCGGCAGGCAAGAGCAGCTGGAAAAACGATTTTGGTTCTCGCTGGCAGACCATACCACATTGATCCGGAAATCAACCACGGCATCCACAAGCTCATCAGCAGCCTTGGCATGGCAGTCATTACCGAGGACAGCATTGCCGGACTCGCACACACACCGGAATTGCAGGCACTCAACCAGTGGACATATCACTCCAGAATGTATCGGGCTGCCCAGTATGTCACAACACAGCCGGATTTCCAACTGGTACAGCTGGTATCATTCGGCTGCGGCATTGATGCCATCACCACAGACGAAGTCCGCCGGATTCTGGAACAGAGCGGAAAACTCTATACCCAATTGAAGATTGACGAAATCAGCAACTTGGGTGCTGCAAAAATTCGGCTGCGGAGTTTAAAAGCTGCCATTGGTGCAGATGTTCCGCCAAAACCGGCAGCTGCTCCATCCGAAGTCGCACCGAAGAACGAAAAAGAACCCGTGTCTGTATAACCATGTGGACTGCTGCCGGAATTCGTTCCGGCAGATGCTCCCCTGTTTGCAGACTGTTTGCAAGGAGTTTGTGATTTATGCAATATCAGCAATTTACCCCCGAAATGCGGAAAACGCATACCATCTTAGTGCCGAATATGCTGCCCATTCACTTTCGGCTGTTGATCTCCATCTTCGGTCAGTTCGGTTACCACATGGAACTGCTGGAATCTTCCTCCCGTACGGTCGTAGAAGAGGGATTGAAAAATGTCCACAACGATACCTGTTACCCGGCATTGCTTGTTGTTGGGCAATTTATGGAGGCTCTGAAAAGCGGCAAATATGACCCGGACAAAACTGCCCTGCTCATTACCCAGACAGGCGGCGGCTGCCGGGCTTCCAACTACATCCACCTGCTCCGGAAATGCATGGCACAGCAGTTCCCACAAGTTCCGGTCATCTCTCTGAACTTTGCCGGACTCGAAAAAGCAAGCGGCTTTCAACTGACACTGCCGCTCTGCATCAAGCTGGTCTACGGCGTTCTGTATGCCGACTTGCTCATGACCATCTACAACCAGTGCCGCCCCTATGAACTGAACGAGGGCGAATCACAAAAGACACTCGAACAGTGGCAAAACAAACTGGACAAGCTGTTCCGCACAAACGACTACCGCCACACAAAGAAATGGTATCGGGCAATGCTGGAGGACTTCGCAGCGATTCCCCGCAGCCAGAAGCCGAAAATTCGGGTCGGCATCATCGGGGAAATTTATGTCAAGTATTCTCCGCTCGCCAACAACCACCTCGAAGATTTTCTGTTACAAGAGGGCTGCGAACCAGTCGTTCCAACGCTGATGTCGTTTGTTCTGTACTGTGCAGCGAACTCGGAAAATAATGCGAAACTCTATCAATACCGCAATTTGCATACCGCATTGTTCGGCATTGGCTACAAGTTCTTACACAGCAAGCAGATGGAAACCATCCGCTGCATGCAGGAGCATGGTGTATTTACGCCCATGCATGACTTTGAAGAACTGCGGAAAGCGGCGGACAAATATACCAATCAAGGCATTTGCATGGGCGAAGGCTGGATGATTACCGCTGAAATGGCAGTGCTGGTTGAACATGGCATTAAAAACATCATCTGTACCCAGCCGTTCGGCTGCCTGCCGAATCACATTGTGGCAAAGGGTATGTCCCGTACCATCAAGCAGGCTTACCCAGAGGCAAATATTGTTGCCATCGACTATGACCCCGGTGCAACAAAGGTCAATCAGGAAAACCGAATCAAGCTGATGCTTGCCTCGGCAGCCGCAGAAAAATAAATGTTTTATCCACAAAAAAAGAAAACGGACAGCGGGATGTTGTCCGTTTTTTCATTTCTGCTCCACAAAATCGGAAAAAGATTCAACGCTTTTTACAGTTTTGCTATAAAAATCTGCGTTCCATTTCCCGTTTTGTCGAATTCCATGCATTGACCGAAGCCTGTTTTCGTGCTATAATAAAGAGAAATCACAAAATAGAAATTAGAAAGGTGGGACTGCTCTTATGGCAGAGTCTGCAACACCACATGCCCCCCGACCGAAAAAGCGTGTGACCCGCACACAAGCCAGAAACCGGCGAATCATCGCCTTGTTATTACTGGCATTGTTCGTCTTTCTCATCCGGAAAGGCTGCGTTGCCTGTGTTCACTCCCATAATGACAAAAAAAACAATACCGCTGCGGTAACGACAACCACCACAGAGGAAACCACAACGGTTCCCGAACCAGCATCCATTCTACCGGAAACAACGGCTCCCCAACCATTCCACAAACTACAGCCACTGACCCGCCAACTTCAGAATATTTGATTTCCGGCGACCTGCCCACAACCTATTCCATGGAAGTTGACCCAATTTTACAGCTGCCGGAACTGCCGACTGGCTGCGAAATCACAACCCTTGCCATGCTGCTGGATGCAGTTGGATTCCAAGTGGACAAGGTTCAGCTGGCAGAAGGCTATTTAACTTGCAAGAGTGAAGGCGAGGCGACTTTCCAGCAGGCTTTCATCGGTTCGCCGTACGACTCTGCCGGATATGGCTGGTGTGGTCCGGGTGTTTTAGAAAACGGCGTGTTCGTT
>OBVH01000875.1_pt1 | contig 11917 bp, 9 predicted proteins | sample 1495001 | NCBI WGS metagenome assembly OBVH01 (sample SAMEA2579959, study PRJEB22360) | human gut metagenome
GTGATTTTTTTGTATAACTTTTTATGCACACCCGCATAGCGGGTGGTTGTTTGTCCCACATTATTCATGTGGGACTGGGTAAACCCATTAAAACAAAGCCCCATTCGCAATGAATAGGGCTTTTAGCTAATTATTTTTTAGATTAATTATTATTATTTTTTAACTGTTACCTTACATGTAGCAGACTTCTTGCTACCGTCTTTAGCAGTAAATACAACCTTAGTTTTACCCTTCTTTACAGCAGTAATCTTAACTGTCTTACCGGACTTAACTGTTGAAGCAGAAACCTTAGCAACCTTTGTGTTAGCAGACTTAACTGCAACATTCTTGTTGTAAGCATTCTTAGGAGCAACTGTTACTCTTACATTATAAGAAGAACCCTTCTTAGGAAGAACAACATTTGTCTTGCTTAGAGTAATCTTAGATACTGACTGACGAACTGTTACTGTACATGTTGCAGACTTTCTGCTACCATCCTTTGCAGTTGCAGTAATCTTAACTGTACCTGCCTTAACGCCTGTAACTACACCGTTAGAAGCAACCTTAGCAATCTTAGTGTTAGATGACTTCCAAGTTAATGCCTTGTTAGAAGCATTAGCTGGGTTAACCTTAGCCTTAAGAGTTAACTTCTTACCTGTATACATTGTTGCTTTCTTTGATAGAGAAATTCTTGTTACAGGTTGCTTAACTGTTACTGTACATGTTGCAGAAATGTTTGAACCATCAGTTGTCTTAGCAGTAATTATAACTCTACCTGCCTTAACACCCTTAACTACACCGTTTGATACAGTAGCAATCTTTGTGTTAGAAGATGTCCAAACTAGAGTCTTATTATCTGCATTTGCAGGAGTTACTGTAGCTTTTACTGTAACTTTCTTACCAACATTAACTGTAGCAACTTTCTTATTTAGTGCAACACCACTTACTGCAACAGGAGTTGATGGTGATGGTGTTGAAGATGTAACTGTTGGAGTAGTTGAAGATGGCTCAGTATTGTTTGATGTCTTTGGAACAGTTGTAGTAGTTGTTGTTTCTGTTGGCTTTGGAGTAGCTGTAACAACTTCACGAGTGATTAGTCTTGATGGGTTAAGGATAACACCATCATCAACAATCATATCAACATTGTTACCGTCAGCAACTACCCAAACATTATTAACTACATAGTTACCGGTCTGACGAACTGTAAACTTAATTCTGTAGAAGTTTACTTCGTTATAGAACTTGTAGTTACTGTTAATGTCAACACCTGTATAATATACTAAACCTTTGTTAAGAGTGTTAGTCATAATACCTGTTTTTACATCCGGCATTTCAAAGCTTTCAAGCTGTAGTCCGTCATAATCATATGTTACATGACCCTGGAAATCTTCCCAAATACAGTCGGACTTTACGAAGTAATCAATAGTAACTGTGTCGCCAACATTAGCAACTACACCGTTAACTGTTGCAGTTTCTTCAGCACTTGCTGATGTAACTGCCACTGTACCCATAGCAGTTAGCATCAGAACTGCTAAAAGTATTGAAACCACTTTTCTCATTGTTTTGACCTCCTCTTAATAATATTAATCTAAAAATTACAAACTTCTTACCTTGATAACACCATCAACATTAACATCTGTGTTTGTAGCATTATCAATAATTGTGTAGCTAAAGTCACCTCTTGTAGCAGTTGCAAAGTCATCAGAACCTGTTGCCTTTACAATAGCATCTGTATCAGCATCAGCTTTAGCGATTACACATACTCTTGTGCCACCTGTCTTATCCTTTGATAGGCAAGGTAGGTTTACAGAGTTTACAATATTACCGTTTTCTAGGTAATCCTTAACTTCTGTTGCAGCCATAACAGCACAGTTATCTTCACTTTCAGGAGTTGAAGCACCTAGGTGAGGCATTGCAATAACACCATCTTCACCAAGAATATCATCAGTAGCAAAGTCAGTTACATAAGCACTCATCTTGCCACTCTTTAGTGCATCAAGAATATCTGTTGAATTTACAAGACCGTCACGGCTGTAGTTAAGAACTCTTACACCGTCCTTCATCTTGCTGATTGTTTCTTTATTAATCATACCACGAGTACTGTCATTTAGAGGAACATGAACTGTGATATAGTCAGCTTCTGCATAAACTTCATCGTTAGTTTCAACAATCTTGCAGTCAACTAACTTAGCCTTATTTGCTTCATTTAGGAATGGGTCGCAACCAACAACCTTCATACCTAAAGCTGAAGCTACATTAGCAACCTTGATACCGATAGCACCAAGACCGATAACACCTAGTGTTTTGCCCATAATTTCAGGACCGGCAAAGTTTGACTTACCTTTTTCAACCATTTTGCCAACCTGATCGCCGTTGCCTTTTAGAGTCTTAGCCCATTCAATACCGTTAACAATCTTTCTTGATGACATTAATAGACCTGCAACAACAAGTTCCTTAACTGCATTAGAATTAGCACCAGGTGAGTTAAATACTACGATACCCTTTTCTGCACAATCCTTAATAGGAATGTTGTTAACACCTGCACCTGCTCTTGCAATAGCAAGTAGGCTCTCAGGCATTTCCATTTCGTGCATTGATGCTGAACGAACAAGAACAGCAACAGGGTTTGTTTCATTATCAGAAACTTTATAGTTATCGCCAAGAATGTCTGTACCACACTTAGCGATTTTATTTAAAGTTAGTACATTGTACATCAGTAATTCTCCTCACAATAAATAGATTTGATTAAGCGTTTTCTTCTTCAAACTTCTTCATAAATTCTACTAGCTTTTCAACGCCTTCATATGGCATAGCATTGTAGATAGAAGCTCTCATACCACCAACTGTACGGTGACCCTTAATGTTAACGAAACCTGCTTTAGTTGCTTCTTCAACAAACTTAGCATCCATATCCTTGTCACCTGTAACGAAAGGAACATTCATAAGGCTTCTGTCTTCCTTAACTACTGTACCCTTAAATAGCTTTGAGTTATCTAGGAAGTCATAAAGAATCTTAGCTTTCTTTTCGTTAAGTTCTTTCATCTTATCTAGGCCACCAACTTCGTTCTTAATCCATTCAAGAACTAGCTTTGCAACATAAATTGTCCAGCATGGAGGTGTATTGAATAGAGAATTTGCATCTGCATGAGTCTTGTAGTTAAACATTGTTGGAGTAATGTCCATAGCATTGCCAATTAGGTCTTCACGAATAATAACGATTGTTAGACCTGCAGGAGCAAGGTTCTTCTGAGCACCTGCAATTAGGCAACCAAACTTGCTAACATCAATTGGTTCACTCATAATACAAGAAGAAATATCAGCTACAAGTGGAATATCACCTGTGTCAGGTAGTTCGTGATAAACAGTACCGTAAATTGTATTGTTCATACAAATATAGAAATAGTCAGCATCCTTAGAGAATGTTGATTTGTCTAGTTTAGGAATATATGTGAAAGTCTTGTCTTCGGAAGATGCAACAATATTAACTTCACCATATCTAGCAGCTTCTTTAGCAGCTTTCTTAGCCCACTGACCTGTGATAACATAGTCAGCCTTGTGGTTCTTGTTCATTAGGTTCATTGGAACCATAGCAAACTGTGAAGAACAACCACCCTGTAGGAATAGAACCTTGTAGTTATCAGGAATATTCATTACTTCTCTTAGTAATGCTTCGCAATCCTTGATGATACCATCAAACTGCTTACTTCTGTGTGACATTTCCATTACGGACTGACCACAACCCTGATAATCAAGCATTTCATCTGCTGCTTTCTTTAAAACCGGTTCAGGTAACATTGATGGACCTGCTGAAAAATTATAGACTCTTGACATTTTAAAAATCTCCTTATCTAATATCAAAATATTTCAAACCGACAGTTAAGTCGATTATACTCATAAATCACTAATAAAATTATATTACTTTAATATATTAAAGTCAACAAATTAACTTTTTACATAATGTATAAATCATTATACAACAGTAAACTTTTTGTGAACAAGGTTAACCTGTAAAAATTACTTTAACTTCATTTCACCAATAACAGACTTTAGGTCATCTCTCATACGGATAGCTTCCTGTCTTGCAGCCTTAGCGTAATCCTTTTCATCAAGACCTTCAATCTTCTGCCATGCACACATAATGCCTCTTGATGAGTTAACAATAGCACCAATACCGTTTTGGTCAAATGCACCCTTACAGTCATTAGCACCACCACCCTGAGCACCGTAACCCGGTACTAGGAAGAATGTCTTAGGAAGTTCGCCTCTTAGTTCAGTTAGCATTTCAGGATATGTTGCACCTACAACTGCACCTACACCACTGTAACCGTACTTGCCAACTACCTTTTTGCCCCAATCTTCGCACATTCTGCCCATATGTAGGTAAACTGTTTCTTCACCTCTAAATTCAAGGTTCTGTAATTCACCTGATGATGGGTTAGATGTTTTAACTAGAACAAAGATGCCTTTATCCTTTTCTTCACAAATTGTTAGTAGAGGGTTAATACCGTCAGAACCTAGGTAGCCATTTACTGTTAATGCATCGCCACCAAAAGCTTCTTCCTTTTCACCGTCAATATCAGTTTCACCAAGGTGAGCAACAGCATATGCTTCCATAGTTGTACCAATATCGTTTCTCTTACCGTCTGTAATAACAAACATACCCTTTGACTTAGCATACTTAATAGTTTCTGCCAAAGCTCTTACACCGTACCAACCGTACATTTCATAATATGCACATTGTGGCTTTACTGCCGGAACAATATCATAAAGTTCATCAATTAAGCCTTTGTTATATGTAAGAATAGCATCAGCAGCACCCTCAAGTGTCTTGCCATACTTTTTGAATGACTCTTCCTTAATATATTCAGGAATGTAAGCCATCTTAGGGTCAAGACCTGCAACAGTTGGGTTTTGCTTTTCTACAATTTTCTCAATTAATCTATCAAATGACATAATAAATTCTCCTTCTTAAACACCATAAGTTTCTCTGTACTTCTTCATAGCGTCTAGGTGTTCTTTACCTTCAACAACACCATCTTCAATAGCCTTAATAATATCGTCCATTGTAACTACAGAGTGAACTTTGATACCAAATTCTTCTTCCACTTCTTGAACGGCAGACTTCTTGCCACCCTTACCTATTTCCATTCTATCAACAGAAATAACCATATCCTTAACATTTGCGTTACAGATACCCTTGATTTTTTCCATTGACTCTCTTAGTGCTTTGCCGGAAGTAATAACATCATCAACAAATACAAGTGTATCATTTTCGCCGAACTGATAGCCGATAATCATACCACCTTCACCGTGATCCTTGACTTCTTTTCTATCAAAGCAATAGTTCATATCAACACCGAATTTGTTGTTAAGGATAATGCCTGTTGCAATTGCAAGAGGAATACCCTTATAGGCTGGACCAAAGATAGCGTCACCCTTAATGTTGTTATCCATAATACATTCAGCATAGAATTCACCAAGTTTGGAAATCTGAGAGCCAGACTTGTAGTTGCCTGTATTGATGAAATATGGCGACAATCTACCACTCTTTAGAGTGAATTCCCCGAAACGAAGAATACCACCATTTACCATAAATTTAATAAATTCTTCTTTGTAAGTAAGTCCATTACCCATTTTTTTACTCCTTTTTATATATTTTAAACTTATTAATAACTAATTTATATGAAACTAATTATTCAATCAGTCTTCTTCAAAAACTACCTTGCCTTCAAAGATAGTCTTTACAACCTTACCTTTCATTTTCATACCTTTGAAAGGTGTATTCTTGCTTTTGCCATGTAGCTTATCTCTGTCAACAATCCATTCCTTATCAACATCTACAAGAGCAATATCAGCCAAAGCACCTGTCTTTAGAGAACCGGCATTGATTTTTAGGATTTTTGCAGGTGTTGTACTCATTAATTTTGCAATATCAAGTAGAGAAAAGTCTCCATTGTGGTATAGCACAGTTAGTGCTGCTGCTAATGAAGTTTCCATACCGATAGAACCATTAGGTGCTTTTTCAAAATCTTTTTTATCCTCTTCTGTATGAGGTGCATGGTCTGTTGCAATACAATCAAGTGTACCGTCAGCAAGGCCTTCTATAATTGCTAATCTATCTTCTTCTGTTCTTAGAGGTGGGTTCATTCTGTAGTCGGCATCCCTTTTCTCAAGAACATCTTCTGTTAAAGTAAAGTAATGTGGTGCAGTTTCGGCAGTAACTTTAACACCATCTTCCTTAGCCTCTCTAATCATTTGTACAGAAGTCTTTGTACTTACATGACAAATATGAACCGGTACATTATTCTCTTTAGCTAAGTTAATTTCTCGCTTTGTACCTTTATCCTCAGCTTCGGCAGGAATACCCTTAATGCCTAGCTTTTCGGACATTTTGCCTTTATTAATCTTGCCACCGTCAGCAAGTTCAAGGTCTTCACAATGAGCAACAACTGTCATACCAAGTTCAGGTGCTTTCTTCATAGCTTCTGCCATAATTTCAGGGTCAAGTACAGGTCTGCCGTCATCAGAAAGACCGATAGCACCGGCTTTTCTAAGTGCTTTTAAATCAGTAGGTTCTTTACCCTCAAGACCCATTGTAATTGAACCGGCAATATAAACTCTTGACTTACAGTTCTTTGCTTTTTCTTTAATGTAGCTGATTACACCGGCATTATCAATTGTTGGGTTAGTGTTTGGCATACATAGTAAGCTGGTAACACCACCGGCTGCTGCTGCATTAGTACCGGTAATAATATCTTCCTTTTCTTCTTGACCGGGATCACGAAGGTGAACATGTAGGTCAACAAGACCGGGCATTGCTACAAGACCTGTACCGTCAATTACTGTGTCTTGTTCTGTTTTTCTAAATGGCTCTGCTATTCTACCATTATTTACATATAGATTAGCAACCTCATCTCTTTGTTCTTCCGGAGAAATGATGCGAACATTCTCGATAATCAATCTGTTAATAAAAATCACCCTTAAAATTTTCTTCTGGAACTACCCTTAGAGCGTTTATTCTTCTCGTTTCTTCTAGAATTATCTCTTCTAGGAGGTCTTTGGCTAGTTCTGTTATTTTTAGTATTCTCATATTCTTCAAAGAAATCACTATAATCCACTTTATCCGTACTAGTGTTCTTTGGTTCTTCAGTTAGGTTCTCTACATTTCTATGAGCCTCACGGATTAAATCTCTCTCGATTTTATCCATATTTTCAGAAGTTTCATAGCCATCTACACCGTCAAAGAAAGCATCAGGTCTGTTTGCACCTGTAGCAGTATGGCGATTTTTTCTTGCTCGGTCTCTTTCTCTATTTCTCTTTCTGTCGTTATTATGGATTTCTTCATCAATTTCTCTTAGTCTTTTTCTTAACTTTTTCTTTCTTCTGTGACTAATAATAATGATAAAGATAATCAGTAATACTAAGACACCACCAACAATACAAACAAATGTGATAATGTTAGCATCCCAAAAGCCTTTTTCACTATCATATGTTGCAGATTCAAGAACAGAAGTTAAAAGATCCTTATCGTCATCACTGACTGCACCATCAGCAGAAACTAAGTTAAAATGATAATACTTACCGTCAACCAATGTATCACCTTGCATTGAGTAAGTAACCTCTGCATCAGTACTGTTATTGATTTTTGACTGAATCATAGAAGTGAAATAAACCAGATTGTTGTAATTTTCGATAGAACAACTTTCACAACCATCATTTTTTTGATAAGAATCTTTAATTGTGTTTAGCTGACTTTCGCTTAAAGTGTTGTAGTTATTTACTTTTTTACTATTCTTATCCTCTGTAACAGTAACAGTAAGTGTCTGTGTTGCATCGGCAGAATAAGCTACAAGGTACATATCAAGGTCAGTTAAGTCCTTGCCACTTGTACCGTACTTTTTATAAACTTCATCATTAGTTGATGTTTCTCTTGTAATAACATTCATATAAGCAGGAAGGCTTATTTTTAGTCCGATTTCCTGAATCTTATAATCTCTAACTGTGTCTCCGGAAACTGTTATTAATGTAGTAGAAATCATAATTATCACCATTGCAACCAGTGATAATAGCCTTTTCGTTCCCTTGTTTATCATATATTTTCCTCCATAGAAATCCAATATACTAATATACACATTACCATTATACTGTTTTTTCATAGAAAATACAAGGAAAGTTGTAAATTAAATTTTTAATTTTCTGTGGGTTAATGTTAGTTAGATAAATTTAAATAAATTTGGTTTTCAATTTTACTGCATATGAAGATAAATCATTTCTGCAAAATAGGTATAAGAAAAGGCACTTCAAGTGAAGTGCCTTTAGAATTAAAAAACTTTAGACTTAAAATTCTTTAAATTTAGATAGAATTATTTTACATTAATCTGAATAAAACCGATTTCTTCATTCATACCTAACATAGAAATCTGAACCTGGACCTTAGCCTTAACTTGACCTACTGAAACACCTGTTACAACATAATCATCAGAAACAGTAGCAATACTTTCATCTAATGAAGTAATCTTTAGCATTGACTTTAATTGGTCAAATATAATCATTCCACCTGTTTGTTTGATAGCTTGTTCAAAGCTTTTCTTGATAGAATCATCAGTTGCACCGGCATTAACATTAACAGTCATAACACCTTTGTACTGAGCCTTTGTTAACATAGCTACAGAGTTTGCTGAGCCTTTATAGGTAACAATCTTATAGTAGTATGTTTTATTCATTTCCACCTTAGTGTCTGTATAAGAAGACTTGTTCTTTGACAGTTTGCTTATTAATGTATAATTGCCATACTTACCGTTAGTTGAACGATATAGCTTGTAACCATCACAACCGTCATTTTTACCCCAATTAATGTACATACCCTTTGTTAAAGCCATAGCAGAAATATCTGTTGGTTCAACATAAGTAATTTTTCTTGTTGCACTTACAGCACTTGTTGAATTATTTCTTCTTGCAACAACTCTATAGTAGCAAGTTTTTACATCATAAAGATTTTCGTCAACAAAGTATGAAGTGTTGCCTGTTGTCTTGATTTTGCTTAGCTTACCGTTACCAACTTTTCTGTAAATATCATACTTGTTAGCACCCTTTGACTTTGTCCATGTAATTTTTACACCATAGATATTATCATCAACATCATCAAAATCGTCAAGAGAACCACTACTTAAGATGTCATCAACATCTATTGTACAATCAGGATTCTTAACATAAGACTGAACCTTAACATTCTTTGGTGCAAGTAGTCTTGTGATAGACTTTGTCTTTGACTTTGAAGTTTCTTTGCCTTTAACTGCAACAACTTGATAAGAATAAGTCTTACCGGCTGATACCTTTTTATCAAGGTACTTTACAGTTTTGCTGTTAGTCTTTTTAACAACTGAATACTTCTTTGCACCGGATGCTTTTCTATACACTTTATAGCTTTTTGCACCTGAAACCTTTTTCCAGCTAACATTAATACCGTTTGAAATGTTACTAGCTGAAACTGTAGTTTTCTTCAAATTTGTCTTTGCAGATGCAGTAATGTCAAATGAAACAAACACAGACACCATAATGCATAGTGAAAGACAAATACTTAATAATCTTTTCATAATTAACCTCCTGAAAATTTATAATAAAAAATTATTAGTTTACATTAATTAGGATGAAACCGGCTTCATAACTCTTATCATCTAACAATAAATCAAACTTAGCTTTAACTTGACCTTTTGAAACACCGGTTACAACAAAATCTCGTGAAATAGTTGCAATTTTCTTGTTTAATGAAGTAAACCTTAAATACGGTTTTAAATCATCTACTGTAGTATCACCTAAACCAGAACGCTTAATTGCTTTTTCAAAACTTTTCTTAACTGAATCATCAGTAGCTCCAACAGAAACATTAACTGTTTTCATTGGTTTATACTGAGCTTTTGTTATTATTGCAACAGAATTTAATGAACCTTTATATGCAACCATTTTGTAATAATAGGTTTTATTAAATTCTACATTTTTATCAGTAAATTCTAATGTGTTTTTTGAAAGTTTAGCTATTAAAGAGTACTTACCGTTTTTACCATTTGTTGAACGATATATTTTATAACCGTCGATACATTCATTAAAACTAGAACCCCAACCTAAGAACATACCACTTGCATAAGACTCAGCAGAAACTTTTCTTGGGTCAATATAAGTAATTTTTCTTACAGTACTTGATAAACTGGTTGATTTATTTCTTCTTGCTACAACTTTATAGTAACACTTTTTTACTTTGTAACTATCATCATCTATATAATAAATATCCTCATCAACATATGATGATGTATTACCTGTTGTTTTGATTTTTTCAAACTTGCCACCAACAATTTTTCTATAAACATCGTACTTATTAGCACCCTTTGACTTTGTCCATGTAATTTTTATACCCATTACATTGTTGTCAGGTTCACCTGGATCATCAACAAATAGCTTTGCACTATCTATATCAATATAACTCTTATCTACATAATAGTTATTCTTTACATATGACTGAACTTTTACATTCTTTGGTGCAAGTAGTCTTGTGATAGACTTTGTCTTTGACTTTGAAGTTTCTTTGCCTTTAACTGCAACAACTTGATAAGAATAAGTCTTACCGGCTGATACCTTTTTATCAAGGTACTTTACAGTTTTGCTGTTAGTCTTTTTAACAACTGAATACTTCTTTGCACCGGATGCTTTTCTATACACTTTATAGCTTTTTGCACCTGAAACCTTTTTCCAGCTAACATTAATACCGTTTGAAATGTTACTAGCTGAAACTGTAGTTTTCTTCAAATTTGTCTTTGCAGATGCAGTAATGTCAAATGAAACAAACACAGACACCATAATGCATAAAGAAAGACAAACGCTTAGTAATCTTTTCATAAGTACCTCCTGAAAATTTATAATAAAAATTATTAGTTTACATTAATTAGGATGAAACCTTTTTCAAGCTCAAAATTTCCTAGTTTCTGAATAATAGGGGCTTTTATTGTACCTTGTGATACTGCTGTAATAATATAGTCCTTAGAAACGGTTGCTACCTTTTCATCTTTTGATTCAATTCTAATTGATTCCATAATTTTATCAAAAGTTACCTCTTGATACAAGTCCGACATATTTCGCTTTAGGTCTTTATTTATTTTTGCTAAGGTCTTTTTGAACTGCTTTTGAACAGAATCGCTAGTATCACCAACATTTAAATTCACTGTCGTTACAGGTTCATACTTTTCTTTAATTGTTAAACCAACAGAATTATTTGAACCTTTATAAGCCACAAGTTTGTAGTAATAAGTTTTTCCTAATTCAGCATTCTTTTCTTCATACTTATAATCTTTTGTTGTGTATTTACCTATAAAAGAATATGAACCGGCTTTTCCGGTTAATGAACGATATAACCTATAACCGTCACAACCTGCCACTTGAGTCCATGATACCAATAATTCATCTGATAAAGAATGTGTAAATATATATGAAGGTTCAACATAACAGATTTTTCTTGTAGTACTATAATCACTTGCTGAAGTATTTTTTCTTGCTACAACTTTATAACTAAGATTTACTACACTAAAAAAAGATTCACGATCCACATATGTTGAAATATTACCTACAGTTTTAATTTTTCTGTACTTTTTACTGTTATCAACTTTTCGGTAAATATCATATTTATTTGCACCTTTGGACTTATTCCAAGTTATCTTTACCCCTAATTTTGAGTCAAAATTGAAAACATTATCAAAAACATAATCAGCTTTGCTACCCTTTAAGGTACAATCGGTTTTACTGGCATATGACTGAACCTTTACATTCTTTGGTGCTAGTAATCTTGTGATAGACTTTGTCTTTGACTTTGAAGTTTCTTTACCTTTAACTGCAACAACCTGATAAGAATAAGTCTTACCGGCTGATACCTTTTTATCAAGGTACTTTACAGTTT
>OBVH01000879.1_pt1 | contig 11876 bp, 8 predicted proteins | sample 1495001 | NCBI WGS metagenome assembly OBVH01 (sample SAMEA2579959, study PRJEB22360) | human gut metagenome
GCCTCCACCAGACGTTATCTGGCATCCTGCCCTGTGAAGCCCGGACTTTCCTCACCTGCATAAAGCAGCCGCGATCATCTATCTTACTTACACCTGTTCGATTATATCTTTTTCTTCCGGAAAAAGCAATATTTTTCTGCCAGACGTATGATTTCCCCATATCCCAGCGCTGCCAGCGGGAACATCATCATGTAATAGGCATACATATACCTGGCCTTTGCTTCCCAGAAAATACTGAACAAAAAGCCCCCGATCACAGCCACTGCCAACAGATGCTGTGTGATCTCACTGTCTTTTCGGACACAGAAGATAAAGTAAAACAGACACCCCAGATAGATAATGAACTGTAAACGATCTGCCATCCTCACCACACTGTCAAACAGATCTCCACTCAGCCGGTCTTCCAGTGCCGCCAGTTTCTCATGGTACACATCCCCGTGGTTAAAGTTGAAATACAGTGACTGATAGGTCGGGACATTCCACTGGGACAGAAGTTTTCCCTGATAAAAACCTCTCAGATACCCCGGCTGTGCTTTCATGGCCTGCATGCGCTCCTGCATCATCTCCCGGTAGATCTGATCGCTCTGCTCTGTATTACAGTCCGTTGCATAATATTGTGCCCAGCAATCGCTGTAATACCAACCGTACCGGCCACCGATCTCTTCCATTCCCAGATACAGGTAAGCCGATGTGGGCAATCCCCGGGAATGCTCCATTCCAGATCTCATCTCATACATTTTATAGATTCCCTGATAGCACAAGAGTGGCAGTGCCAACGCCAGCACCAGTGAAATCAACAGGCGTCTGTCCCATTTTGAGAATATCCGTACCGCGCCGACCATGCAATATGCCACCACCAGGACCAGTGTGTTCTTACGCAGCAGAGTTCCCAGTGTAAGAGCTGTCACAATGCCCACCAGTGATCCCGTTTTTCCATATTTGATATATCGGACCAGCATCCATGCGGAAAACAGGGAACAGAATACCCAAGGAATCTCTCCGTAGACCCAGCTGGTATAAAAGACAGATGCCATACAGCTGCCCGCAAGCAGTGTCCCCATGGTCACCACCGCAAGTCTGCCGGAAACTTCCTTCAGAATGCCGTAAATGCAATAGATACCCGCCACGTTCAGAAGTACGAACACTATCTGGATCACATGATAATCCGCCTCTCCAAGAATCCGGAACAGCATCTCTTCCATGGCCGCCGGTCCCAACTGATGAGCATACAGACCGCAATAATGATCCGGAGCCAGCGTCCCATAGTCACCCTGTATAAAATCTATGGCCGCACCAATAACCGATGCCTGATCTGCACTCGGCACTCTGTCTGCCGCCAGAACCCAGCACAATCCTGCGATTCCCTGCCAAAGCATGCCGAGCGTTACGGCAATTCTTTTACACCAGATGGTGATTTTGTCACCGGCCTTTTTTTCCACTGCCGTCAGAACTGCATACAATAGCAATATCAGCGCTGCTGCCGCCAGATTCCGTATTACGGAATCCGGAATCTCCACCAGATCTTCATGACCTGCCACCGGAAGCATATACTGCAGGGTACGCATGGCATACCATACAAGGAACAGAAGGATCAGGCTGCCCATGATCCGGATCACCCAGTTTGCTGTCTGCTTTACTATCGATTTTATCTTTGGTAAACGACTCTCCACAGGTATTCTCCTTTTCTTACTGTAGAGTAAACTATTCAGCACCACATTCGCAAAATCGCATCTGACGATGCTTACTTTTTGCTCATGTGGTTACTTCGTCGCATCAATTCTGCCGCACAGTCTTACGAATGCAAGCATTCGACGCCTGTCAGCAGAATTGCGCTACTCTGAATAGTTTACACATTGAAGCAGCTTCCACCCACAAATTCCCTGCACAGAGAATTATTGGGAAGGCTTTCACTGGTCACACCCAGGAAATACTCCAGGAACTTAAGCAGTCTCTTGGCTTCGTAATATTCCGGTTCTCCCTTATCGATCTGGAACAATAACGGCTCTGCGAACTGCTTTAACACTGCCAGTTCATAGATCAGGACGGAATTAAACATGGCATCCGCATCCTCCTGGAACGGGAAAATATTCTGTTCCTCACCCCGTCGTACAGAAGCCCACATATCGATGGTGCGTCTCGCATCCGCACCTCTGGTCCTCGCATCTCTGACCATACGGCGGAGAAGTCTTCCGTCCGTAGTCGGGATCCGGTTATGCTCATCAATATTGATATTGGTCAATGCACTGATATAGATCTTGTATTTACTCTCCTCGGGAAGTGCATAAGATGTCTTCTCATTCAGACCGTGGATACCTTCGATCACCAGAATATCATCCGGTCCCAGTTGTTTGAAATTGCCCTTATATTCCCGCTTTCCGGTCTTGAAGTTAAAGGAAGGCAGCTCCACACGTTCACCGGCTAACAATCTGCACATGTCGTCATTGAACTGCTTTACATCAATCGCTTCCAGACATTCGAAATTGTAATCACCGTTCTCATCCCTTGGCGTGAATTCTCTGTTCACGAAATAGTCATCCAGTGCAATGGGATGCGGTGTTTTCCCCAGGGTCTTCAACTGAATGGATAATCTGTGGGAAAAACTGGTCTTGCCGGAAGAAGAGGGTCCGGCGATCATGACAAATTTCACGCCGCCCCTGTCTACGATGCTCTTGGCAATCTCGCCGATCTTACGCTCCTGCTGCGCTTCCTGTACCAGAATCAGTTCACTCAGCGACCCACGGCAGATCTGATCATTCAGATCACCTACGGTCTCAATACCGATCTCCTTTCCCCATTCCTCAGATTCTTTCAACGTCCGGAATAACAGCTTTCTCTCTTGAAACGGCTTAACATGTGTAGGATCTTTTTTATCCGGCAGCAGCAGCATAAATCCATCCTCATACGCTATGACATCGAACCACTTTACATAGCCGGCATTGGGCAGCATGTAGCCGTAATAATAATCGTAATAACCGTCCATTTCATAAATATTTACGAAAGAGCCTCTGCGGTAACGGAACAGCTTTTCCTTATCCTTCATCCCCTCTTTCCGAAACAGTTCCATGGCATTATCCAGGGAATAGGATCTCTTCAGAAAAGGTGTCTTTGCCTCCACCAGCTCCCGCATCCGGTTACGGATCTTTGCAGCATTTTCTTCCGTTGCATTGATCTTCCCCTTTGGAGAGATGTAGGAGCCGTTGCCGATGGCAAATTCCACACGACAGCTCCGGGCCGCCTCTCTGCCGTAGACATCAAATACCGCTTTCAAAAACAGCATTGTGGCAGAACGCACATAAGTCTTGTTGCCCACATCATCCTTCAAGGTAAAAAAGGTAACCTCGCAATCCCTTGTCAGTTTCTTGAACAATTCTCTGATCTTGCCGTCTCTGGCTGCCAGTGCGATCAGATTCTCATACTCCTGCTGATAATCGTTGGCCACATCCTCGTAAGTGGCTCCCTGAGGATATTGTCTCTCTTCCCCGTTTATCTTCACTGTGATCATTTTTCTCACCCTGTCCTTCTGTAATCTGCTTTTACAGGTCTTATTTTTCAAACGCAATCCGGTTCCTTGCCATTATCATACCAATCCAGTGCACGGGTAATCAGGGTGATCTCGTCTGCGATCTCCTGTCTGCGGCATATGGTTCTGGGATTGTCCGCATCTGCCTTTTGCTCCATGCGTCCCACGATCTGCCTTCGCTCGGTCAGCATCCATTCCAGATACTCCCGAAGTATCCGGTCTCTGCGGGATAAAAGCAGCGGGCCGAACTTTTCCGCCAGTCCGGGATCCAGACCTTCCGTCTTCCAGGCGTCCCCGACCTTCTGCCGTACCGCATCGTCCGTCATCGCACCCAGCCAGCGCACTTTCATCATAAAATAATATTTTCCTTCTTCGTAGATGATATTCTCATCCATCAGAAGATATCCCTCTTCCATCAGAAATGTCCGAAAATGCGGGATCTCCGACTGGGGCTGTAAGATCAGTTCCCGAAACCCTTTCGCCTGTTCTCTTCCTTCGGTAAGAATCTTCTCCATGAGAGGTCCGCCCATGCCGGCACAGATCATCCCGTTCGCCTCTCCGGTCTTCAGGCCGTGCAGACCGTCGGAAAGTCTGGTCTCTATCCTGTCCTGCAGACCGTATTCCCGGATATGCTCTCTGGCACGCTCCAGGGGCCCTGACCGCACATCCATGGCGATCACCCGTGGGGAGAGCCCCTTCTGCACGAGATAGACCGATACAAAACCATGGTCACACCCCACATCTGTTATCACAGTGCCGGGAGTGACCATGTCTGTTAAAGCCTGCATTCGATTGGATAATATAACTTCCGCCATTAATCCAGATAATCCTTCAGCTTGCGGCTGCGGCTGGGATGACGCAGTTTGCGCAATGCCTTTGCTTCGATCTGACGGATACGTTCACGGGTAACGTTGAATTCCTTACCTACTTCCTCCAGAGTACGGGCCCGTCCGTCATCCAGACCGAAACGGAGTCTCAGTACTTTCTGTTCTCTCTCTGTCAGAGTACCCAGCACTTCCACCAGCTGTTCCTTCAGCAGGGTAAATGCTGCAGCATCGGAAGGAACCGGTACATTATCATCCTGAATGAAGTCGCCTAAATGGCTGTCTTCCTCTTCACCAATAGGAGTCTCCAGGGATACGGGCTCCTGGCTGATCTTTAAGATCTCACGCACTCTGTCTACCGGCATGTTCATCTCTTCCGCGATCTCTTCGGGGGTCGGTTCTCTTCCCAGCTCCTGCAGCAGCTGTCTGCTCACGCGGATCAGTTTGTTGATGGTCTCTACCATATGCACCGGGATACGGATGGTTCTCGCCTGATCGGCGATCGCTCTGGTGATGGCCTGACGGATCCACCAGGTCGCATAGGTGGAGAACTTATATCCTTTACGATAATCGAATTTCTCTACAGCTTTGATCAGACCCAGGTTACCTTCCTGGATCAGGTCTAAGAACAGCATTCCACGGCCTACATATCTCTTGGCAATACTGACTACCAGACGTAAGTTGGCCTCTGCCAGACGCTTTTTCGCTTCCTGGTCGCCCTCTTCCATTCTCTGGGCCAGTTCGATCTCTTCCTCAGCACTTAACAGGGGCACCTTGCCGATCTCCTTTAAGTACATACGGACAGGATCCTCAATGCTGACGCCTTCCGGTACGGACAGGTCGATGTTCTCCACATCCACTTCGTCCTCATCGGTCAGAATGATCTCTTCGTCATCCACATCATCGTCATCGGTAATACGCAGCACATCTACGTTGTTCTGGTCCAGATACTCCAGAACCTTCTCCATTTGTTCCTCTTCCAGAGGCATGTCCGCAAAGAAGTCACTGATTTCCTGATACTCCAGCACATTCTTTTTCTTTTTCGCCATATTCAGGAGCTCTTTTATCTTCTCCGCAAATTTTGCCTGTGTGTTTTCATCCATTTTCGTGGTTCCATCCTTTCATTGCCATTATTTATAGCCATATTTCGTATTTTTTATAACTGTCCCGAGCCGCAAACCCTATTATTCCAGAGAAATGCGGGCTCTTTGTAATTCTTCCAGTGCTTTTTTGCCTTCCACCGCTTTTTTGACCGCGTTGACATCTGTACCCAGCTGCGCCATATAGTACTGGTAGCTGTTGCGTTTGACTGACACCAGAATGTCATGGAAAGCTCTTTCTCTCTCCTGCTTCGTGGACAATTCGGGGAGCGTTGTATGGAACAGCTCCGCTGCCTGCCTCTGCTCCTCTTCATCCTCAAACATGCTGATGATCCCCGCCGGCTGAAACTGTCCGTTGTCCAGCTCTACGAACATCTTCTCCGCCACCTTGCGATACAATTCCTCCGTGAAATCCTCCAGAGAAATGTACTTACGTACAATCGTATACAGAGAAGGATCATCTCCGATCCAGGTGATCAGCAGTCTCTGGGACTTCCGTCCGCTCTCCGAAGGATCGCTCTTGTTCTGCACTCCGCTGCGGGGACGGGGAATCGGTCTGGCGATTCCCGTCTGGGAAGCATATCCTATGACCATTTTGCGCAGATCATCGGGACGGATCATATATTTTTCGGCAATGGCCTGCAAATAATTCTCCCGTTCCAGATCTTCCGAAAATTCGCACAGTTTCTGTGCGATCTCCCGGTGGAACTTCGTCCGCTGTTCCGGATCACTCTGATCGTATTGTTCACTCAGGATACGGATCTCGAAGTAGAAACTGTTCTCCGCCTGATTGATTCTCTCCTGAAAAGCCTCTTTCCCCAGATTCTTGATAAATTCATCCGGGTCCTTATAAGGACGCATATTGATGACTTTACCGGTAAGCCCGGCCTCCCTGAGAATACCGATGCCCCGGAGTGCCGCCTTGGTTCCGGCACCGTCACTGTCGTAGGCCAGCAGGATGTTTTCCGCATAACGGTGTAAAAGGTTAGCCTGTTCCACCGTAAATGCCGTTCCCAGGGATGCCACCGCCTGGGTAAATCCCGCCTGATGCATGGCTATGACATCCATGTAGCCCTCGCACAGGATAATATTGCCCGTCCGGGCAGTCCTTGCGAAATTCAGTCCATAAAGATTCCTTCTCTTATCGAAGATCATGGTCTCCGGTGAATTCAGGTATTTCGGTTCCCCGTCTCCCATGACTCTGCCGCCGAAGCCGATGACCCGGTGGTTGATATCCTGTATGGGGAACATGACACGATTCCAGAACTGGCTTCGCAGTCCCCGCTGTTCAGAAAACATTGCCAGTCCGGAGTCTTTGATCTCTTCGTCCGTAAAGCCCTTTTTCCGCAGGTACTGTACCACCTGCTCGCCGTTTTTCCCGGCATAACCCAGTCCGAAATGATGCATGGTCTCATCGTTCAGCTTCCGCCCCGTCAGATACCGCATTCCCACTTCGCCGCGGGGATCCCGCAGCATATAATAAAAATATTTTGCCGCTTCCTTATTGACTTCCAGCAGCCGCATACGTTTGCCGGCTTTTTTCTTCTGTTCCGGTGTCTCCTCCACTTCGGGAAGCTTTACCCCGGCGCGGTCCGCCAGGATCTTAATGGCCTCCGGGAAGGTATCGTTTTCATATTTCATAAGAAACGTATATACATTTCCGCTGGCATGGCATCCGAAGCAATAATACATCTGTTTGTTCGAAGACACCGAAAAGGAAGGTGTTTTTTCGTTATGAAAAGGACAGCAGCCCCAATAGTTGCTTCCCTTTTTTTTCAATGAGACATAGCCCGATATCACATCCACGATGTCATTTCTGGCTCTGACTTCTTCTACCAGTTCTTCGGGATAATACACGTTTTTTAACTCCTATTTTATCTTGTACCTATCTCTGCCAGGATTTCGGTATGTAAATATCCTCGTATACCGCTATGGCAAACCGATCCGTCATCGCTCCCACATAGTCGCAGACGACCTTCTCTCTCGGTTCTCCCACGGAAAGAAGATTGAGATATTCTTCCGGCAGATCATCCAGATGCTTCAGGAAATGCTGGTACAATGTCTCCATCAGCATCTCTGCTTTCCCCTCTTCGCTCTTCGCTATCGGGTTCTTGTAAACTCTCTCAAACATGAACTGTCGTATCTTCGTCATGGCTTCCGCCACCGGCTCCGACATCAGGATGTCTCCCTTGTCCATGCTGTTGGTCACGATGTCATGAATGAAATGATCCAGTCTCTCGGTGGGACTGCTGCCGATCACCTCACAGATGTCCTTCGGCACATCCGCTTCCGTGAGGATTCCTCCGCGGATGGCGTCATCCATATCGTGATGAATATAGGCAATTTTATCGGAAAGTCTGACGATCTTGCCCTCCAGGGTGTGGGGCTTTCCAATGGTCTGGTGGTTTCTTATACCGTCTCGCACCTCGTAGGTCAGATTCAGCCCCTTGCCATCCTTCTCCAGAATGTCCACGGTGCGGACGCTCTGTTCGGCATGTTCGAAGCCAAAAGGGCATACTCTGTTCAGCGCACGCTCTCCGGCATGTCCGAAAGGCGTGTGTCCCAGATCGTGTCCCAGCGCAATGGCTTCCACCAGATCCTCGTTCAGCTTTAATGCCTTGGCTATGGTTCTGGCCGTCTGGGATACCTCCAGCGTATGTGTCAGTCTGGTACGGTAATGGTCACCTTCAGGTGTCAGAAATACCTGGGTCTTATCCTTTAGCCTTCGAAAGGCCTTGCAATGGATAATACGGTCTCTGTCTCTCTGAAACACCGGCCGGATATCACATTGTTCTTCCGGTCGCAGACGTCCTTTGGAGTTCACACTCAAGGATGCGTACGGACTTAAATAATCCTTTTCCCACTGTTCCAAGTTTTCTCTGATCGTCATAATTCCTCCTGCCCCTACTTCTAATATTCTGTGCCTGTCTTAAAAATCCTTTTCTTTCTTTTGAAAAAAATAGTCATTTTTTCTGATTTAAATTATCTGCACACAGAATAGATGAATTCCGCATTCTTATCCATGGCCTCACTGGCCTTTTTGAAGGGTGACATCTGAAAAACATGCCACATTCCGGGGAATCGGTCGATATGGGCAGCGACCCCGGCTTTGATCAGATTTTTATATAGCCGCAGAGAATCGTCCAACAGGATTTCATTCTCTCCCACCTGAATATAGACGGGCGGGAAACTATGAAAGTTTCCAAACAGCGGAGAAATATAAGGATCCGTCAGATCTCTGTCCGGGGCATAGGCCCTGGTCATACGGTCGATGTACTCTTTATCCAGTACCGGATCCAGTTCCGCCTTGGTCTGGAAAGTCTTGCCCTCGCCGGTAAGATCCGTCCAGGGAGACATCAGCACGATTCCTCTGGGAAGCAAGCGCTCCTGCTCTTTTAATTTCAACACCAGTGAAAGCGCCAGATTACCTCCGGCCGAATCTCCGGTAATGATCACATCTCTTGCTCCGTAGCCAAAAAGCATCAGATAGTTCCAGGCTTTCATGGCATCATCCGCAGCCGCCGGATACGGATGCTCCGGTGCCAGTCTGTAATCAAAGCACAGCACATCCATGGAAGGACCCGCCGCCAGCTTCGATGTCAGGGTTCTGGCATAGATACTGCTGCCGGTGGAATATCCGCCTCCGTGGCAATGCAGGATCACGTACTTTTTCATATGAGCCCGGTTCACGCTGACCCACTCCGCATCCATGCCATCGATGTCCACGGGGCGGTACTGGATCTCTTTACTGTTGCCGAGCAGCTCGCCAATGTGATCCTGGGATTGTCTGTGCTTCTCCAGATCCGGATTCTCCACAAGACCATGGGCCCTGCGGATGAGCTGCATCAGATTCTGGTTGTTCTTCTCACTGTTTTTTCCTACCAGTGTCATAAGTTCCTCCTGTTCACCAAGTTTTCTCGTAACTATTCATCGCCTCATTCGCAAAATCGCATCTCCGATGCTTTCCTGAACAACAAGTTCACTTGTTGTTTGCTCATCTAAGGCTGCTTCGCCAATATTTCATGGCTCTGAATAGTGATCAAAAGTGCAATCTTCTGCGCACTGCATTGCGCAGTCTCCTCCGGGATAAAAGGGTGGCAATGGTGATATCGACGATCACGCAGATCGTCAGCACGATAGCCGACCATCCCAGTGCGATCTCCTGTCTCAGGAACCGGTCGATCAGAAGTTCCAGTCCCACGCACAAAACAGCGATTCCCGAGATCAGGTACAGGGCTCCTGTCAGGAAGGACATGGGGAGCTTGCGGATACAGAACGTCACCGCTTCCACCACTGCCGTCACCAGCAATACGATCGACAGTCCCAGTCCATAGAACCAGCTGTTATGTCCCGTCAGATAAGTCAGCAGATATAGATACACGATCACTGCCACTCCATCCAGCAGGATCGACAGATAAATGGGCTGTCTCGTATAAATAACCACAGGGATCATAATAACCCACAATACCAGGACTACGCCGATCACCGCCAGAGACCACAGACTGCTGCGGAACACAAAAGCACAGGTCACCGCCGTAGCCAGTACAATAACCGTCAACAGTACTCCCAGATCTTTTCTTTTTACCACTTCCACCTGTCCCTTTTCCTTTGGAAAAGGGGATGGCTGCTTCTCCGGTTCCGGTGCCTTGGGATTATACACCGGTGTGTCGCACAGAGGGCACTTCTTTGCCGAAGCATCCAGTTCCACACCACAGTTCACACAATATGACATAAGCATTTCCTTTCCAACCGGAGGATCTACCGGTTACTCTCGATCTTCACATGAATACCGTCCTGTACCAGCTTGCGGAAAAACAGTCGTTCCACATCCGTCTCCGCAATACTGCTGGCAAAATTGATGGTCAGAATATCTTCAAAGCTGGCAATGGCACAGTTGGTTCTCGTAGAGAACGGCTGTCCCATATAGATATCAAAACGTTCGATATAGGGCTTCATGGTCTCCGGCACTTTCAAAGCTCCCATGTTGGTCAGTCCCGCCGAAGAGTTTTTGTCCTGGATCTTCGTATAGAACTGGCGGACCACCAGATCCTTGATAAACAGCGGTACCACACGGATAAACGGGTTCCTCTGGGTCTCTGCGTTGGTGGTGATATCTCCCCGCAACAGCTTTTCATTCAGATAATACCGCATGTAATTGTGCACCTGGGTCACGATCTCTTCAAAAGTGTATTCTCCCAGTCTTGGGTCGATCCCCGGATAGATCATGGTGATAAAATTTCGCAGAGTCTTCGATGGGAAAAAGCGCCGCAGATTCACCGGCATGGCAATCTCTACCGGACGTAATTTTAAATGCCACTCACTCTCCTGCTTCTGCATCAGTGCATAGAGCAGAACCGCATTGAGATATTCCGTAATGGTGGCATTATAGCTTTTTGCCACCTTCATGACCTCTGCCACCGACATAATACCGTCTATGATGTTCAGGGTATAAAAGGGCTCCTTGGTTCCCCGGACACGGTAAGTCTTCTCCCCCGGTCTGGGCGGGCACACCTTGGCATTGGCATATTTCATGTAGGCATCTTCCAGTTCTACCGGATCCGGTGTCTCTAAAATATCCAGCACAAAACCGCCGTTCTCGATCTCCGTATGCCCCTTCAGGCGCAGATAAGTGGCCGTCAGAGTCTGCAATACGCACATGCCTCCGGTACCGTCTCCCAGACTGCGATGGGCCTCCAGGGCGATCCGGTTCCGGTAATAATAGATTCTTACCAGATACCGGTTATTGGCCTTGAAATACATGGGCTGACAGGGATTTTTCACGTCCTCCTGCACAAATGGGCCGGGGCGGTCATTGGGCTCCAGGTATCTCCAGAAGACACCCTTGCGGATAGCCGCCTTATACGTCGGAAAACGAGGCATTGTCAGATTCACCGCCCGCTGCAGCATCTCGGGATTGATCTCCTCCTTTAAAAGAACGGACAAACGATAAACGGAAGAAAAATCTCTTCTCTGTAAGGTCGGGTATACGATGGCCGACAGATCCAGTTTGTACCAGTCCTTGTGTACTTTCGATGCCCTGTCTGTCTTCGTTTTGTCTCTTCTATTAATTGCCACGGCTTTCACCCCTTTCCCGGTTTTGTATTATATTTTTCAGAAACGACAAAGGCGGCAACCTTTCGGTCACCGCCATGTGATGCAGAAAGAGGGACTTGAACCCTCATGGTATCACTACCACACGGACCTGAACCGTGCGCGTCTGCCAATTCCGCCATTTCTGCGAACAAATGTATATTACAACAACCAGCTCCAAATGTCAACACTATTTTTCGAATTATTTAAACTGTATGCAAAATAATTACGATTTCTGCGTTCTTCGGCCTTGTAACTATTCAGACCCCATTCGCAAAATCGCCTCTACGAGGCTTCCTTTTTGCTCATGAGGTTACTTCGCCATATAAAACTGCTTATCTG
>OBVH01000901.1_pt1 | contig 11624 bp, 10 predicted proteins | sample 1495001 | NCBI WGS metagenome assembly OBVH01 (sample SAMEA2579959, study PRJEB22360) | human gut metagenome
AGTTTGAGCAGATCGTGTTCCACGGTCTGCGGCATTCCAGTGCCACCTACCAGCTGCTGCAGTCTGGCGGTGACTTCAAGTCGGTGCAGGGCAACACAGGCCATGCGACCGCCACCGTCCTGATGGACACCTACGCCCACACGCAGGACAAGCCCCGGTTGGAGTTGACCGAGAAGATCGAAGCCGACTTCTACTCGCAGGATGTGGCAGGCGCAAAGCCGCAGGAACCCCCGGAAAACAAAACGCCGGTGGCAACAAAAATCACGGGTAAAATGATCCTTGAAGCTATCCGGCAGATGGACGCAGAGGAACGCCGCGAGCTGACGCGGGTGCTCTTCGCGTAAAATCCTCTTTTTTGTGCAGCGAAATACACGCTGTGCAAGCGATGCAAAGAGTTCATGGCTTTTTTGTAAAGTGTGCAGGAGATGTGCAAAAGTGTGCAGACTCTGCCAGAAAAACAAAAAAGCCATGAAATCTTTCGATTTCACGGCATTTTTTGGTGCGATGGAAGGGACTCGAACCCCCGGCCTACTGATTCGTAGCGCACGCCGGGTGATTCCCTCAATTTTTGGAAGTTACGTTTTGACGTAATTTCTTTGCGATATATCGCAGATTTTGAGCTTCGAGTTTCTGCACCCTTTGTCCGATTTTGCAACGATTTGCACCCTTTGCACGTTTTGAAACCGTGCAAAAACCGTGCAGAAACCGTGCACTTACTCCCGGACAAACTAAAAAACACTTCATCCGACAACGACTTGACGGCATTGGTTCGAGTGACCGCACACCAAAAATCAAGTCTTGGAGGATACGACTATGACAAAATTGCTTTCCTGCCGCTACAACATGGACACCAACCGGGTGGAAGCCCGGTTCGAGGGTGGCACCACCCTTGCCATCGACTGCATCGCTGTGGAGGACGAGTACGGCAACACCCCGGCACAGCGGGCAGAGCTGGACTGGCTGCTCTATAATAAGCCCTTGGAGTACGCACAGATGGTGCTGAGAGGGGAGATGGAGCACTACCTATTGCTGGGGTGTGACCACAGCAGGCTGGAAGATTGAGCCTTAGAAAACGCGCGGCAAAATAGCTAATCGCGCGGCGCGCGTTTTTATCGCTGACTTTTATTCAGGCAACATTGCACGCGTGCATTCCAGCGTGCGATTCTGCTTTTACGAAATTCAATCGTATTACAGTTTATTTTTTCAAATCCTCACTTTCACATCGCACCTTCCCACGCATGAAAAATGCACGCCCGTGCGATTTTTGTTCACAGTTTGTTCGCGGTCAGCCGGATTTATTCGCGCTTTGGTCGCGCGATTGCGCGTTTTCAGCGCAAATTCAGCGTAAACCATACCAAGTCAGCGTATTTTCAGCGTAAATCCTGAAATGTCAGCGTAAAACGCTCCTTTAGTGTAAGACTCAGCGCAAATCTTACCGACAATGCCCGTCTATCTATCCAGAAAACCTCATGGGCAAGCATCTTGCGTTTTCTTTCGATTCATTTTCTGATTCTCAAGAATTTTTATTATCAGTTGATCTTTCTGTGCTTTCGGGTGTATAATCAAGACACATCGATTCCTTACTCACTTTGTAACCGCTACACAGGAGATTCAACATGAATTCTGAAATGCTTGGCCTTAGCTATCTTCAAATTGCCTTAGGCAAGACTGACCATTTAGTCGCCCATATCAATTCCAATGATAAGGAACCCTCTTGGGATGGCGATGTTGAAGTATACCGAAAAGCTGGTCACGTCCACGCTAAGGCCGATTTAATTCTAAAAGTCCCTGTCCAGGTCAAAGGGCACTGTAAACCAAATTTGAAAAAGAAGAGCATTAAATACTCTATCCAATACGCCGACTTGAAGAACTATCTTGCTATAGGCGGAACCATATTTTTTGTTATTTATATCAACGATTCTGGCGATAAGGCAGCTATATATTATGCAGACTTGCTTCCATATGACCTAAAGAAACATCTAAAGGCATATGACGGAGATCCTTATAAGTATAAGAGCATTGAACTGAAAGCATTTCCCAAAAAGAAAAACGACATCGCAGATGTTTTCCTCAACTTCACGCATCATATGAATATGCAGCGTGCGTCCATTAACAGCACCCCTGTTACTTTAGAGTCGTTGTGCACATCTGATCCTGCACAATTTTCCAATATAGAACTTACTATGGGCTATTCTACTACATCACGAAATTATCAATTTCCCTTCGACTATTTTTTCGACCACGAAACATATCTTTATGTTAAGCAGCCACACAATGTGACCTTGCCCATTGCTCATCTAAAAAATGTCGAGACTGTGAACTATACAGTAAATGCCCCAATTAGTGTAAAGTCAGTAGTATTCTACGACCACTATACTGTTTCCCGCACGAAAAATTTGTCAACCATAAATTTTGGTGCGGATATTCATCAAGCTCTACAAGTTGGCACTCAAGCCAAACCCGATTTTCATTTTTCTCTGTCGGGTTCACTTTCCGAACGCATCCGAGATGCTCGATTCATTATTGCTGTACTAAACGCTCAGCAATACGAAATAAATGGTGGTGTACTAAATTTTAGTGGCGCATCTTCCAACAGTTCCGGTTTCATTGACGTTTCTTCCATCCAAAAACAACTCGACTTCTTGGTCGGTATGCAGGACACTCTAAACCTTCTCCATGTGAAAAAGGATTTAGACCCCTCGCTTATCAATGAAGCCGGGCAAAATTGTCTTAACATCTTAAAAATCGCACTTCTGGACAAAAAATCAGTCAAATTAGTTCCTTCTGACTCTATTTTTAGACCCTGCCATGTTGCCAATCTAAATCTTCTTTTATGCACACTTCCCATTGAGGGAACCGATAATTTCTATGACGTTTATGACTTCAATCAAGCTCCTATAACTTTTACGACAGAGGATTCTTCCGGCAATGAAAATCCATCTTCTTATTATGTCCAATTAAATCGTAACCTCATGGTGTGGTGTGATAATATTGACTACGACATCATGCTCGACACACTTAAGGGAATCCCTTTCTCCGAAGAATATTCGCAGTCTCTCAACACTCTCATTCTTGAAATGCTTCATGCATATGATTGTAGCAATTCTACGAGAGAAGACATTCTCTCAGCAGTTATAGAACTTACTGACTGGGTGCGAAAAAATGACACTTTCTCTCTGCCCTCTGTCACAACCATCAATCATTATCAGGCTATCAAACGGTCACGCAAATTAACGGTTTCCGAACAAGCCGACTTATACCAACTCACCGAATCTCCTCAAGAAGATGAACAAATATATGTGGGTGCTTACTTATTATTGGATTCACCTGTTGCAGCCACTGTACACTTTTCAAAACTTTCTCTTGAAGAACAATCCACTTTTTTAGGATTTCCAATTAGTCACTTTATGCCAAACAACCATTGATTCACAAGTCCAGCCATTCTTCCCTTCGGCTTTCAACCAGTTCCCGAATCGAACTGATGCATTCCTCCGTATCTTTCAACACTTCCTTCTCCCAAAAGTGGATAACATACCAGTCCTTCGCCCTTAAATCCTTGTCGTCCCGGATATCCCGTGCGATATTCTCCTCGATTTTGGCTATCCAGTACTCCCGGTTACGTTTCAGCTTCGGCTTGCGTTCTTCCCAGTTCTGCCCATGCCAAAACTCACCATCCACGAAGATAGCGATATTATATCTCAGGACGGCAATGTCGGGAGAGCCGGGGAGACGCTTATCGTTCAACCTATACCGAAAACCCAGATGCCACAGACGCTTCGCCAAAAGGACTTCCGCCTTGCCTTGCTTCAGGTGGACACGAGACATCCGTTTGGATGTTTCCGGGGTCGTATCATATGATTTTGGATGTTTCATTTGGTTTTATCACTGTATCTGAGGTGTCACATCCTCATAAACGATCCTATTATCAACGCAGATGTACCGCAAAAGCTTCAGCCGATTCCATTGTTTATTGCGGACCGGGTGACTTCCAAGCGTATAGTACCGTCGTACAACTTCCCGATAGTACTCGTTCAGATCATCCTCATAATCTGCTGCGATGATACAGGCTTCTATCATTTCATAGTCACCATACGCATACTCTGCACACACCCAATCAACGTATTTCAAGACTTGGTCTATCGTCGACTTTTCTGCCTTATCTTTCTTCAGTTCAATGGTCAAATATTGGCACGGGATCCTTGTCCCCTCCAAATATCTCGCAGCAAAAACATCAATCTTATCCATATAATTGATAGGCTTGAACGGGGATGCTACCACTTGATGGGACACATAATCCCATCTGCCAAGATTCGGGATTCCCTCATTACATAAGTCATAAACGACCGATACCTCTAGGGCCATTTCATGTTTCACCCTATCTGCTCTTACACAGTTGCGAAGCAAACTCTCCGGTTTGATCAAATATCGGTCCAACTCATGTGCGCCTATCAGGTCATGCATCTCATCATTTCTTTCCCAAACATGCTGACCTGTTCGCATTTCTTGCTGATGCCGAAGCAATAATATCTCTTTCAGGGACTCGTTTTCTTCATCGCCCAATTTTATAAATGAGACATTCCAAAAGGCACGAAGCATCTTGAACGTGTTCGGTTTATAGACCAACACCTCATCGGTGTCGATTCCTTCCTCGAAAAAGTACGGCGACGCCTTAAAAGTGCACAACCATCGGTACCAGATACTTTCCTCACCAGAATCGACCAACAGGTCATCCCTCACATCTGCGTAATCGACCGCTGCACAAGTTGATGAACCCGGAAAATTTGAATACTTGCAATCTGGGCCGACTGCGACCAATTCTCCGATACCATAGATTTTACGCTCACTAAAAAAGTAAACATTGTCTCCCGGTTTCATGGACACATAATCCGCCAGCGTTGCCTCAAACGGTCTTGAAGCCAAACTGTTCAAGCGAGTCGCATAAACCCCTCGTTCTGCACAGATTTTTATTATCTCGGTATCTCCGCCGATAGCAAATACATATCCTGCCATTTTATACTTCCTTTATCTGCTCCGCAACATACGAATTGTTCAGCCAGAAGCACTGCTTCGTCATAGAACCACCCGTAGGCAGGGGCGCGGTATCCGTACTATCCCGCCCATGGGGGCGGACGTGAGCCACACGGCTTTCCGATGCCTTAGGCAAGTTATTGCGGTTCCGCCCGCTGGCATCTTTCCAGATGTGAACACCCTCCCGTAGGGTATCGACCGTACGCTGCCACACATGATGCACCTCTTCCAGATCCTCTGCCGGGATATTCCAGAATTTCACCCTCTGGAAGTAGCACTCGCCGTCCTTCGACTTTTGGAAGATGATGAACAGGAATTTGGTCGGTGCAAGAAGGTCATAGAGCGCAGACTCTTCCCATGTTTCGTTCATCATTGCACAGAAGTTCATCACAGGGAAGGACATGCTCTCTTTTATACTGCCATTCGGTTCAATGGCAATGGTCTTGAGTTGGATGCCTGCCTTTTGAAATTCCTCTGTGTTCGACAGATGCCCTTTCACGCCAAGCATCGCCGCCACTAAAAGCTCGTTGAGGTTCTTGGCATTCGTTTCCACGCCCAACCGCGCCTTAAGTTCCGTCCTGCTCATACCCACATAAGGCCGGACTTTTGCGATAAACCAGTCCTCAAAGCTGGTCGTTCTTAACGCTGCCGGGTCTTTGATGATCTTCTCACAGGGTTCGTCCCCGAAGATGTACCGCCGTAGGATCTGCGTCATGTAGCTGGACTTCAGCGAGTACGCCCGCTTCATGGCCGGGATAGGGCTGAATGGCTGCGACCGGGTATCCTGCGAGTTGCGGCCTTTCGGACACGCTGCCAGATACATGGTATCACCCTCACTGATCAGGTGTGCCTGTCCTGCCTTGATCTTGTCTATCAGGATTTTCCAGTCATTGCGGATGACCTCCAGATCCTCGTCCGGGAACTGGAACAACACTGCCTTGTCAATCGTAAAGTTGACCTTGGGCACCCCATCCCGGTGCTCATAGGACATCAGCAGCATACAAGCACACTTCATCCAGAATGCACTGGTCTCGAAGGTCTTGTAGTATTCTTCATCATAGTTCAGCATATCGCAGACCAACCGTTCCTTGGCCTGAATGCCACGAGGGGTCTGCCGATAGGGTGTCACCTTCAATTCGACGCCCGCTTCCTCAAAATCGGGAGCCGGGTTGCTATTGGGCTTATACCCAAACCAGCTTTCCTCCACAACGGTACCGATGGCACCCTTGCCTGTTGCGATGCGCCCAGTCTTGTCAATCTCGCCCAGCGTTTTGCCGACTGCTTCCTGTCCACGGGCGAGGACTTCCGCCTTCGTTTTGTACTTCCGCTGCTCCATGACTTACCCTCCAATTTTAGGGGTTGATCCCTCGGTAGGTTTTTGCTATAATAATGGTGAGAAAACGGTCAAAATCGCAAAAAGTGGTTGATCTTTTTCTCAAAAAAGTGTATACTTAGATTTAAGTATACCACAGAACGGGGTGTTATGAAAGTGTCAGCAAATAGCGATATTCGTGTTGTGGAGCTATTTGCCGGCGTCGGCGGTTTCCGCGTTGGATTAGAGCGTTGTTCCGAAAGATTTAAGACGATTTGGGCAAACCAATGGGAACCCGGCCAAGCTGGTCAATGGGCTTATAAGTGCTACGACAAAAATTTTGGCGAGGATTCCCACTGTGTGAATGCAGATATCGCCACCGTGATCGATCAAGTGCCGTCGCACGATCTTCTGGTGGGCGGATTTCCCTGTCAGGACTACTCTGTTGCCAGCACCGGTGCTAAAGGCATCGAGGGCAAGAAGGGCGTCCTCTGGTGGTCCATCTATCAGATCGTCCAGAAGAACCATCCCAACTACGTTCTGCTGGAGAATGTAGACCGCCTGCTGAAATCTCCCGCATCCCAGCGGGGCCGTGATTTCGGCATCATCCTGAAGTGCTTGCAGGAAGAAGGCTATGGCATCGAATGGCGTGTAATCAATGCCGCAGACTATGGCTGCGTCCAGCGCAGACGGCGCACCTTCATCTTTGCATTCAAGAACACCACCAAACAGTATGAGCGTATGACCTCGTGTTTCTCCGAGGACACAAAGGACGGTCGTGTCTGGCTGATGCAGGAGGGCTTCTTTGCCCATGCGTTCCCGGTGCATTCTGAGGTCGCAGACCCCAAGAAAGTGACCACCGTCGATTTCAACGAATATACCGACACAGTTGACGTAACGAACCGTTTCAGAGCCGCTTTCTACAACAGCGGCGTGCTGTGCAACGGTAAAATCTTCTCTCTGGAAGCCGTCCCGAACGGCAAGGAGCCGATGCTACTCGGCGATATCGTTGTCAACGGCGATATCGACAAGAGCTTCTTCATCGAGGATGAGGATCTGGAGAAGTGGAAGTACATGAAGGGTGCCAAGACCATCGAGCGCACTTCCAAGACCGGCTACTCCTACACCTTTTCCGAAGGTCCCATTGCGTTCCCAGATCCTCTCGACCGTCCCGGTCGTACGATGCTCACCAGTGAGGGCACCAAGAACCGCAGCTCCCATGCGATCATCGACCCTAAAACAGGGAAGTTACGCATCCTGCTGCCGGAGGAGTGCGAACGCATGAACGGTTTCCCGACGGGCTGGACCGACACTGGGATGCCGAAGCGTCAGCGTTACTTCATCATGGGCAATGCCCTTGTCGTTCCGCTCATCACCCAAATGGGCAAGCAATTACTGGATATCTTATAACAAAAAACCAAGGCTGCATAGTCGGCCTTGGTTTTTATGCTTTTTCGTCACGATCAAGAGGTGCCCTATCATGGAGCAGATCCGTGTTGTTGAGCTTTTCGCCGGGGTCGGCGGCTTTCGCCTTGGACTGGAGCAGGCTTCCTCCTGCTTTCAGACTGTCTGGGCGAATCAGTGGGAACCATCCATGCGTTCCCAATTTGCTTTCGAGTGCTACGAACGGCATTTCGGGCATCGTCCAGAACACGTTTGTCAGGACATCGTGACCGCCAAAGGAAACATCCCTCCACACGACCTTTTGGTCGGTGGCTTTCCCTGTCAGGATTACTCCATCGCCAAAAAGGGCGCACGAGGGATAGAAGGGAAGAAGGGCGTTCTTTGGTGGGAGATCAACGCTATCCTACGGACACACAGGCCCCGCTATGTCCTTTTGGAAAACGTAGACCGGCTCATCAAGTCTCCAGCATGGCAAAAAGGGCGTGACTTTTCCATCATCCTACGGTGCTTCTATGAAGCAGGCTATGCCGTCGAATGGCGGGTGATAAATGCCGCCGACTATGGCGAAGCACAGCGCAGGCGGCGCACCTTTCTCTTTGCCTTCCGAAACGACACCGCCCTGTTCCGAAAAGCGGCGGACCTCATCTGTGTGGAGGGTCTGAAAGGTGCCCACCAGTTGCTCCTGCAGGACGGCTTCTTTGCCCCCATCTTTCCCTTGTATGGTTTTGAACGGAAATACAGCGAGGGATGGCTCGATGAGTTTCGTTATCTCGATTTGAAGGATCTGTCTGCCGCACAATCCTGCCACTTCTACGCCTCCGGGCTCATGGTCAACGGACGCTTTTATTCCGTCGAGAGCATCCCCCTTCAATTCCCATATAAGCCGCTCTGCTCCGTGCTGGAGACCGCCCCACTTGCAGAGCGATATTTCCTTTCCGCCGCCGACATCGACCACTGGCGGTATCTCAAGGGCGCAAAGCAGGAGACCCGCCACCGTAGGAACGGTTCTACTTATTTCTTTTCGGAAGGCTCCATGGCGTTTCCCGATCGTTCCGACTTTCCTGCCCGCACGATGCTCACCAGCGAAGGCTCCGTTTCCCGCAGCACCCATGTAGTCGCAGACCCACGGACCCAACGGCTGCGTACGCTAACGCCCATCGAATGCGAACGGCTCAACGGCTTCCCAGATGATTGGACAGCCGGGATGCCGGAACGACTGCGCTATTTCACCATGGGGAATGCGCTCGTCGTTCCGCTGGTCAAGGCCATGGGCAAGCGGATCAGCGCACTGGCCGAGGACGAGCAGCGCAGTTGATGGGCGTTTCTTTTGGGTTTCCAAAGGGGCCGCAGCACCCCTTTGGCACACGACTTTGCCTGCAAAGTCTAGTGTGTTACACCTTGGTTCCGGCTGACGCGGAAAAGGGGCTGCGAAAGGCTCCGGCAAGCACCTGTTCTGTGGCAGAAGGATGCGCAGATGGGCGTGGCTATTGACGGTCTCTGCCACCCAGCGCAGGCTTTCAGAGGAACCAATGGTGTACGTTCTCCTTCCTGCCGCAGCAGCGTTTCTCCTATAAGCCGCAAGGCAAATGATCAACGTCTGTGCTTACCACGCATCCCTGCTTTTGTGCGGTGCTTCAACATGGAGGATTTGTTGAACACCCGCAGCAGAGTCATCTGTTCTTCTTTCGTCAGCTTGGAATAGTCGATGCCGATCTGTCCCATCAGGACATTCATCTTCTTTTCCAACGGGGAACCTTCAAACTTCTGCGCATTTTCAAGCTGCTTTTTTGCTTGCTCGATCGCTGCACCGTCCGATGTGGTCTTATCGGTCCCATGTGCCGCTTTGATCTGCTTTAAGATCGCCGCCAGCTCATCGTAGAGGATCCGTCCGAAATATTCGTCCTCGTTGATCTGCGCTGCCTTCAGCGTCCGCATGGTCAGGTCCTCTGTATCGGCATGGTATCGCTTTTCCAGCTCCTGCCGGGTAGCTTCTACCATGGCATTCATGTCCCGGATGCGGTCACTGACCAGACCATCCACACAGATCTCAAGGTCGGTCATCCACCGGGCAAAATCGGAATGTTCCAGAAGCTCACACAGCAGCCGATGATTGAATTTTCCATTCCTTAATACGTCCACTGCGCCATCGCTCAGATGCAAGTCCGAAAGGACTGCATCTGGGCGTTTTTTGTTTTCCGTCACACCCAGCAGGTAATCCGTGGTCACACCATAAAACTCAGCCAGCGTTGTCACCGCATAAATGCTGAGGTCGGTCACATCGTCGCTCTCATACTTCGACAGCGCCGATTTGGACAGACCCGTCTGCTCTGCCAGCGTTTCTAGCTTCAGATTCCGCTCCACACGCAGGTCTTTGAGCCGTTCTCCCAGTGTCAGCTTGATGTTCATGGTCGCACCTCCGATGTTTTTTGCACAGTATACCACTTCCGGCTGTTCCTGTCCATAAGCGTGGAATTTTGCAGTTTCTGCACCTGTTTTCCGACATTATGGATATACGGCACAGCGGCCATTGCGGTGCTATCCTATAGGCAGAAAGAAAACATATTAACTCCCCAGCAGCGAACATATTAAGGGCTTCCCGCGAAAGCCCTCTGAAATATCTTTCATACCAGGACCTTGAGAACAGAATGACCGTCCGAACTGCCCAGACCGCCAAGACCTCCCATCGGGGGAGCGAGCGCCCTGCATAGGGCCGACACAGAGTCCAAAAAGATTTCCTGTCGGGAGGCAGCAAGGGAGACCGGCTTCACCGAAGTTCCCATTGGGGGAACACCGGTGACTTTGAACGTGGCAGGGATCAAATTGATCCGTGCCAGAACCTTTGACCAAAGGAGAGATTTTGAGTTTATATCAAAAGATCAAGTCCGCCATCACCGTTCGGCAGGTGGGAGAGATGTACGGCATGGAGCCAGACCGCCATGGCATGGTGTGCTGTCCGTTCCACTCCGACAACCACCCCAGTATGATGCTGAACGAATCCTACTATTACTGTTTCGCTTGCGGGGCCAATGGAGATGCCATCGACCTCACCGCCAAGCTGTTCGACCTGAACCCACGGCAAGCCGCCGAGAAGCTGATACACGACTTCGGGCTTGACCCGGATAAGCCGCCCGCCAATGCCATCGCCCTGCCGCCGCCCAAGCGTGGCCTGACGGACGAGCAGTGGGCAGACATCGCCTACTGCCTGCGGGTGCTGACCGATTATCTCGACCTGCTGCACGACTGGCGAGAGCGTTACAAGCCCGCCAGCCCGGAAGAACCGCTGGACGAGCGGTTCGTGGAAGCCCTCCACATGACCGAGACCATCGAGCACCTGACGGACTGCGTTGCATTTGGAACACCCCAGCAGAAGGCCGCTGCCGCCTCACAGCTGCTGTCCGGGTCGTACCTGCTGATGCTGGAGGAGCGCACCGACCGCCTTGCTCTAGCAAAGTGCGCCTAGTAGTTTATTCACCCGAAGTGGTGGGTCTCACCGTGAGACCCACCACTTCACTTTCCTAAAGGAGAACCACCCTATGAAGAAAAACATTTCCCGCAACCCCTTATGGCCGGACTGGTACAACGGCAAGAAGATCGATGAAGTCCAGTTTGGCCGTGCCTTTCTGGAGCAGTGGCCGTTGAAATGCGTCAACGGAACGCTGTACACGCTGGACGGCCCGGTGGAGGACGAAAGTGAGATCAAGCAGCGCATCTTGGAGAACATCGAGGAATATGTCACCTCCGGCCTGTCCAAAAAGGTCACCAACATTCTGGAGACCATCAAGCTGCTGGCTTTTTCCGACCCGTTCCCCATCGAACAGGACTGCATCCACCTCCAGAACGGCGTGTACCATCTGCCGGACGGCTCTTTTCAGGAGAGCCG
>OBVH01000902.1_pt1 | contig 11603 bp, 10 predicted proteins | sample 1495001 | NCBI WGS metagenome assembly OBVH01 (sample SAMEA2579959, study PRJEB22360) | human gut metagenome
GAAGGCTTCCACCGCGTGCATGTTGGCATTGCCGCCGCGGTACTCTTCGGTTTTGCTGAAGGCTTCGTCCCAGGACTCCAGGCACATCTGCTCTTCTTCGCTCCAGAAGTATTTCTCAATAATTTCAATGGCGTAATCGAGAAGTTTACGGGCTTCCGGGTGACCGGTAGTGACGGCGCTGGCAGCACCCAGCAGAGCAAAGAAGTGTTGATAGCCCTGTTTGGAGGCATCCACCACGCCCTCGTCATTCACGCAGGCATACCAACCGCCATATTTTTTATCGCGCAGTGCGCCGTTCATGGCTTTGATACCGTGATCAACCAACGAGTAAGCGCCAGGTCGACCCATCGCCGCAGCAACGGAATAAACGTGCAACATACGAGCGGTGATCCACAGATGGGTGCCCATCTCTTCTTTGATTTGCCCTTTATTGCCTAACCAGCCAAATCCGGTCGGTACTACGGAATTTTTACCAAAATCAAAGATGCGGTCGGTTTCCTGTTCCAGCCAACGGTTGTGACTTAAGGTGTTAAACCATTTCATTTTTGTATCCCCATCTTAACGGCGTTTAGCCATCATTTCGTCGACGATATCGCCAAGTTGTTGTAATTTAGGTGCGCAAACGTCACGCAGCATCAGCTCGTTGTCTGGTAAACCGACAACCGATGCCCAGACGGCACGACCAGCCAGGAAGCCCGATGCACCCGCTGTCATTGCCACGCGTACGGCACGCGGGAACAGTTTTTCGTCGACACCGGAAGAAAGTATCACCCACGGCATATTGATATGGTCATTCAGACGTTGTGAAGCACTGAGAAGCTCTTGTTGCGGACCTTTACCGTAAAGCGGCATTTCAACTTTGTAGAGGTCAGCGCCACTGTCGCCCAGCTCTTTAGCAGCATCGATGATCGCTTGTTCGCGATCGAATTTATCGCCACGACGTGGTGGGCGGACGACTGGCTCAATAATGCTTACCAGGCCGTGTGAGTGGCACAGTTCGTTAAACTCTTTCACCATATCCAGACGTTGCTGCGCATCTTCATCACTACGCCACAGCACCAGCAGTTTTAAGGCTTTGCCACCGTCTTGTTTGATTTGTAGCGGATTGATTTTGCGGTCAATGACCACGCTATCTACCGGAATACCGTTGCCAGGAATGAACTCATCGGCGGCGACAATCATGGCGCAACTTTTGGCAATCGCGTTTTGCTCAACCACCTGGCGGTAACAGAATTGCTGATCCACCAGAATCGCCGAGGCATAAGGCGAGAGGGCCTTTGCAGCGTTAACTTTGAAATCAGTTAAAACGCTATCGGCTAAAAGAGAGGGGGGGCCCCCCCCCGGTGCCGCTGGGGCTGTGTTAAAACCGCTATCGGCTACTGGAGCGGGTCCCCCAGCCGCGGCAAACATCATGCGCATGGCTTCGCGTTGATCGACCGCCAGCATGGCAAAACCGCCCGATGCGCGTGTAATGTCGTTGATGGTGTACTTATTCATTCATTTATTCCTTTATCCAGTCGTTACATTTTTACTTTGGCAGTCATCCCGGCACTGACACGGACCTGTTCCAGAATGGCGGACCAGTCCTGGCGACCGCGACCCGCTGCGCGCGCCTGGCTATAAACCTCCCGTGAGGCGGCCCCCAGCGGCATTGGCACATGCAGCTGGTTGGCGACATCAAGGGCGATACCAAGATCCTTATGGGCAAGATCGATCATGAAGGCGGGAGAAAGATCCCCGCTGAGGACTTTGTTTGGCCAGGAAGTGGTGAAGTGGCCTTTACCGGCGGCGGTGCCGCTCATCACCTTGACGGCAACATCGAAGGGAAGATTCAGGGCTTCGCACAAAACGGCGGCTTCTGCCGAAAGCGCATTGAGCGCGATGCTCATGTAGTTGTTGATGAGCTTAACGCGGATCCCCATGCCCGGGCCGCCCGCGTTGATCAACTCACTGCCCATCGCCATCAGGATCGGTGTGGCGCGTTCAACTTGTTCAGCGGTGCCGCCAGCCAGCAGTAACAGAGTACCGGTAATGGCATTTGCAGAAGTACGGCCTACCGGAACATCCATCATGCTGAAGCCTTTGGCTTGCATATCGGCAATCAATTTATCGGTTTGCAGCGGATGGATGGTCGACATATCGATGACCAGCGCATCGGTAGATAAGCTTTCGCAAACGCCGTTTTCACCGAACAACACGCTGCGCACCAGATCGCCATTCGGCAACATGGTAATGATAAATTCGGCATCTTTAGCGGCCTGCGCCGGGTTGGCGGCGGGAGTCGCACCTTTGTCTACCAGATGCCGCACAGCTTCGGCGTTCACATCAAAGACGCGAAGTTGATGCCCTTGCTGCAATAAATTGCTCGCCATTGGCGAACCCATTTGTCCTAAACCGATAAACGCGATTGCTGCCATAACCCTCTCCTGAATACAGTGATGTCACTTTTTGTCATTTATGACATGCTTTGCTTGTCTGTTTTTGATCGTATTTGTAATTTATCGTCAAAAAATTGACAGCCGTCACTTTTTAAACAATTGGTGAAATTAAAATGAACGCATCCCAAAATGCTTAAGGAATGACCATGATTCGTGTTGCTTGTGTAGGTATTACCGTGATGGATCGTATTTATTACGTGGAAGGATTACCGACGGAGAGCGGTAAATACGTGGCGAGAAATTATACGGAAGTTGGTGGCGGGCCAGCGGCGACGGCAGCGGTTGCGGCGGCAAGGCTGGGGGCGCAGGTTGATTTTATTGGTCGCGTAGGTGATGACGACACGGGTAACAGCCTGCTGGCAGAGCTGGAATCCTGGGGCGTTAACACCCGTTACACCAAACGGTATAACCAGGCGAAATCTTCGCAATCCGCCATCATGGTGGATGCCAAAGGCGAGCGGATAATCATTAACTACCCCAGCCCGGACCTGCTGCCTGACGCAGAGTGGTTGGAGAAAATTGATTTCTCTCAGTGGGACGTTGTGCTGGCAGATGTGCGCTGGCACGACGGCGCTAAAAAAGCCTTTACCCTGGCCCGGCAGGCGGGCGTGATGACCGTTCTGGACGGGGACATTACGCCGCAGGATATCAGTGAGCTGGTGGCATTAAGCGATCACGCGGCCTTTTCAGAACCGGGGCTGGCGCGCTTAACGGGCGTGAAAGAGATGGCCAGTGCGCTAAAACAGGCACAAACGCTCACAAATGGTCATGTCTATGTGACCCAGGGGAGTGCCGGCTGCGACTGGCTGGAAAATGGCGGGCGTCAACATCAACCGGCTTTCAAAGTTGATGTGGTAGATACCACAGGTGCGGGTGATGTTTTTCACGGTGCGCTGGCGGTGGCATTGGCAACCGGTGGGAATTTAGCGGAGTCAGTTCGCTTCGCCAGCGGTGTGGCGGCGTTAAAATGCACGCGTCCCGGTGGACGAGCCGGGATCCCTGACTGTGATCAAACCCGATCTTTTTTGTCACTTTTTGTATAAAATGCCCGGGTGATGGTTTTTCGAGGAATTTTCATGAGCCTTACCGAACTAACCGGTAACCCGCGGCACGACCAACTCCTCATGCTGATCGCCGAGCGTGGGTATATGAATATTGATGAGCTGGCAAATCTGCTGGATGTCTCCACGCAGACGGTCCGCCGGGATATTCGTAAATTAAGCGAGCAAGGACTGATTACGCGCCATCACGGTGGCGCGGGTCGGGCTTCCAGCGGCGTTAATACGGCGTTCGAGCAGCGTGAGGTTTCGCAAACCGAGGAAAAAAAAGCGATTGCCGAAGCGGTGGCAGACTATATTCCTGATGGATCGACAATATTTATCACCATCGGTACGACTGTTGAACATGTTGCCCGGGCGTTACTTAACCACAATCATTTGCGGATAATCACCAACAGCCTGCGTGTGGCGCATATTCTTTACCACAACCCGCGCTTTGAAGTGATGGTGCCCGGCGGTACGTTGCGCTCTCATAATAGCGGGATCATTGGCCCTTCAGCGGCGTCCTTTGTGGCTGATTTTCGTGCTGATTATCTGGTAACAAGCGTTGGGGCGATTGAGAGCGATGGCGCGTTGATGGAGTTTGATGTAAACGAAGCTAACGTGGTGAAAACGATGATGGCGCACGCGAGAAATATCCTGCTGGTCGCCGATCACACTAAGTATCATGCTTCGGCGGCGGTTGAAATTGGTAACGTGGCACAGGTTACCGCGCTCTTTACCGACGAGCTGCCGCCCGCTGCGCTAAAATCACGCTTACAAGACAGCCAAATTGAAATCATTCTTCCCCAGGAAGACGCGTAGATTTTTGTGACCGTTAACCTGGCTTCATACCTTGCCACATAGCCAAACCCATCCTTTCCCGCTACAGTTAATTTCTTGTGGCGCGAAAGGAGGCAAAAATGCTCTATATCTTTGATTTAGGTAATGTGATTGTCGATATCGACTTTAACCGTGTGCTGGGTGCCTGGAGCGATTTAACGCGTGTTCCACTGGCTACGCTTAAGAAGAGTTTCCACATGGGCGAGGCGTTTCATCAGCATGAGCGTGGGGAAATTAGCGACGAAGCGTTCGCAGAGGCGCTGTGTCATGAGATGGCCCTGCCGCTAAGCTACGAGCAGTTCTCTCACGGCTGGCAGGCGGTGTTTGTTGCGCTGCGCCCGGAAGTGATCGCCATCATGCATAAACTGCGTGAGCAGGGGCATCGCGTGGTGGTGCTTTCCAATACTAACCGCCTGCATACTACCTTCTGGCCGGAGGAATACCCGGAAATCCGTGATGCTGCTGACCATATCTATCTGTCGCAAGATCTGGGGATGCGCAAACCTGAAGCACGAATTTATCAGCATGTTTTGCAGGCAGAAGGTTTTTCACCAGACGATACGGTCTTTTTCGACGATAACGCCGATAATATAGAAGGAGCGAATCAGCTAGGCATTACCAGCATTCTGGTGAAAGATAAAACCACCATCCCGGACTATTTCGCGAAGGTGTTATGCTAAAAACCATTCAGGACAAAGCCAGGCACCGTACCCGTCCACTATGGGCCTGGCTAAAACTACTCTGGCAACGCATTGATGAGGACAACATGACTACCTTGGCAGGTAACCTTGCCTATGTGTCGTTGCTCTCATTAGTGCCGCTGGTTGCCGTTGTTTTTGCGCTTTTCGCCGCTTTTCCCATGTTTTCCGACGTCAGCATTCAGTTGCGTCACTTTATTTTTGCCAACTTTCTGCCTGCTACTGGCGATGTTATTCAGCGGTATATCGAACAATTTGTTGCCAATTCCAACAAGATGACCGCCGTTGGGGCGTGCGGGCTGATCGTCACCGCGTTATTGTTGATGTACTCCATCGATAGCGCGTTGAATACCATCTGGCGCAGTAAACGAGCGCGACCAAAAATTTACTCGTTTGCCGTGTACTGGATGATTTTAACGCTGGGGCCGCTGCTGGCAGGGGCCAGTCTGGCGATCAGTTCCTATTTGCTCTCCCTGCGCTGGGCGAGCGATCTCAATACTGTCATCGACAACGTGCTGCGTATTTTTCCGCTGCTGTTGTCGTGGATCTCCTTCTGGTTGCTGTACAGCATTGTTCCTACTATCCGCGTACCTAATCGCGACGCGATTGTCGGCGCGTTTGTCGCCGCACTCCTGTTCGAAGCAGGAAAGAAAGGTTTCGCGCTTTATATCACCATGTTCCCGTCATATCAGCTCATTTACGGCGTGCTGGCGGTGATCCCCATTCTCTTTGTTTGGGTCTACTGGACATGGTGTATCGTCTTGCTTGGCGCGGAAATTACTGTCACTCTCGGGGAATACCGCAAACTAAAACAAGCAGCTGAACAAGAAGAAGACGACGAACCATGATTGCATTAATTCAACGCGTAACCCGTGCCAGCGTCACCGTGGAGGGAGAAGTGACGGGCGAAATTGGCGCGGGACTTTTGGTGTTATTGGGTGTCGAAAAGGATGACGACGAACAGAAAGCAAACCGTCTGTGCGAGCGTGTGCTCGGCTATCGCATCTTTAGCGATGCCGAAGGCAAGATGAACCTCAACGTGCAACAGGCGGGCGGCAGTGTGCTGGTGGTTTCCCAGTTTACCCTCGCCGCAGATACCGAACGGGGGATGCGTCCAAGTTTCTCCAAAGGTGCATCACCGGATCGCGCAGAGGCGTTATATGACTATTTCGTCGAACGCTGCCGTCAGCAAGAGATGAACACGCAAACAGGACGCTTCGCTGCGGATATGCAGGTATCGCTGGTCAATGATGGCCCCGTGACATTCTGGTTGCAGGTATGAGCCAGCTTCCAGGGTTGTCACGGGAAACAAGAGAGAGTATCGCTATGTACCACCTTCGGGTTCCACAAACAGAAGAAGAATTAGAGCGTTACTATCAGTTTCGCTGGGAAATGTTGCGTAAGCCCCTGCATCAACCGAAAGGTTCGGAACGCGACGCGTGGGATGCGATGGCGCATCACCAGATGGTCGTCGACGAGCAGGGTAATCTGGTGGCGGTAGGCCGACTGTATATTAATGCCGACAATGAAGCGTCCATTCGCTTTATGGCCGTTCATCCCGACGTGCAGGACAAAGGGTTAGGAACGCTGATGGCGATGACCCTCGAATCTGTGGCGCGTCAGGAAGGTGTTAAGCGCGTGACCTGTAGCGCCCGCGAAGACGCGGTGGAGTTTTTCGCCAAGCTGGGGTTTGTTAATCAGGGAGAAATCACCACGCCAACCACCACGCCGATTCGCCATTTTTTGATGATTAAACCCGTTGCCACTCTGGATGATATTTTGCATCGCGGCGACTGGTGCGCCCAGCTTCAGCAGGCGTGGTACGAACATATCCCGCTAAGCGAAAAAATGGGCGTGCGCATTCAGCAATATACCGGGCAAAAATTTATCACCACCATGCCGGAAACCGGCAATCAGAATCCGCACCATACGCTGTTTGCCGGGAGTTTATTCTCACTGGCAACGCTCACCGGTTGGGGGCTTATCTGGCTGATGCTGCGTGAACGCCACCTCGGCGGAACGATTATTCTGGCGGATGCGCATATTCGCTACAGCAAGCCGATTAGCGGTAAACCTCATGCGGTAGCCGACCTCGGTGCCTTAAGCGGCGATCTCGACCGTCTGGCGCGCGGACGAAAAGCACGGGTGCAAATGCAGGTCGAAATCTTTGGCGACGAGACGCCGGGTGCAGTGTTTGAAGGCACGTATATCGTTCTGCCCGCGAAGCCATTTGGCCCGTATGAAGAGGGCGGGAACGAAGAAGAGTAGCTGATGGAGAGGGGCGGTGCTGCCTCTCTCATTCTTTCAGGTCATTTACATCAGCCTCTGACTATTCCGGTTATATTGAATAAGAACTCTATAAATTTTTATTCTTCGTTGGCACCATACGTGTCTTGCTACATCACTGTTCAGGAGCATTTAAATATTATTTGTAGAGCTGAGTGGCAATTATCGCTGATAATGCTTAATTCATCATCTTAGTTCAGGTTTGAGCGATTTTTGATAGTCAAAACCCCCTCTGGTGCCATACTTTTCTCATAAATATTTTTAAAATCTATAGCTAACAAACATTATGCAAAGATAATGGACTGGCGTCATTGTCAGTATCATTCATTTACTGCTTCTGGATGTTGTAAATAATTATGTGGCATGTTTGCTCTTAAACCGTGGGAAGGAGGCTGTAATGGTTGCCAATATTAATCTCATTAAACAAGAAAGTTATTCTATTGTTAATTTAGAAAAACAACTAATGAGTAATGAATCACCGAAGCAAACGCTATTAAATGATTTTTCACATCGCCTTAAAATGGAAGGTGAGGAGCAACTGTGCGATTGTGTTAACGAACTTAAACTCGGGTTGTCGAGTAATAATAAATATGACCTGTTTAAAAATAAAGAAACCTCACTGTGGAAACGCAAAGTACCAGAAAGTGCAGCGCTGGCAATGACGGGAACAGTATATAAATTATTTGGTAATCGCTTACTCAACGCCCGCAATCAGTTAGATAAAAATCTCCTCGAAATGGCTATGCAAATGGTTTATGGCAAAGATATGGTGACAAAGTCCGGGGATATATTGATTGATATACAATTAAACAAGGATGGCAGCCTCCAAAGTAAGCACTACACATTTGATGTAGGTGAAGTCATAAACAGTTATAATATTGACCTCTTTGTGAATGCTTCGAGTATTAATCAAACTTACTTACATGATAAAAATCCTGGTGACGTTATTAGCCTGTATGGCACTTTAGATAACATTCCTCTTGTAGTTAAGGAATGCACGGGTAAAAATCATCAAATTAACGTTAAAGCCAAATTGCCTCAAGAACGAAGTGAAAAAGTTGAGGATATGTGTGAAAGAATGAGAGGTGGCATCTCTATGTTTAATCACACTACAAAAACAGCTGGTAATATAGAGCATAATTTGCAGCTAAGTTTTCTCGTGGATTCACGACCGTCGATCACAAATAAATACTCAGCCAAAGATGTAGGGGAAGATATACTTGCATTGCCCGTCAACGTATATCATGCAGATTTTAAAATTAAAATCAATAACGCAGTAGAGAAGGCTTCGTCAATTGTGTTATGTGCTGTGCAAAAAAATCTCCATGCAGCAAGGAAGGTTCTTAGCGGGATAATAGGAAATGTGCCAAAAAATAATAAACCAAAAACAATCATTTTTGATTTACGTTTTCTTAGTGCAATTAAGCAGAAAGTTTTTTTGGGCAGTGAAAAACCGTTGTTTGTAAAGCATACCGCAATGATGAGGGAGGCATGTGAGGAATTACCGCAGTCAGTGGAATATGTTCCTTTAGCCTGTGAAGCGCATAGCCATCGCAGCGTCGCCCTTGCCAAAACCGTGGCTGCGCCCATCATGGCGACAGGTGTGGGCTCGGCTTTAATGTATGCAACATCATCAGGACCGTATTATGCACAAAGTCTTTCTGGTTCTCCGGATATCGAGATGATAAAAAATCGCATGGCTGAATTGTTTAACCAGTTGGATATTTCTGCGCGCAACAAATATCGCCCGGCTTTTGATAAATGGAATGAGCTGGTAGATAAATTAAATCACGAAAGAAATACAGTTCCGTTTGCGTGTTTGACCACCATTTTAGCGACGGCGATAAATGAAACTCCTGAGGGGGATACGAATGTTGCCGTTGTGATGGGGTGTAAATCTGCGAAAGATCGTACGATATCCATTGTCCTTGGCAACTCGATGTTGCAAACACTCCTTGAAAAACGCCTCGCCGATGGTAGAGAAATAGAAAAGCTTTTTGATCAACAGGGATATTTTAGTTGCGATTCATTAACAGCCAAAGAATTAATGATGTTAAAAGACCTTTTTGATATTCGAGTTCTTCATCTCTCTAACAAATTTAATGTTGGGTTGCAAGGTAATATCAACACGGATGTTTTACAAGATTCGTTTTTTAAAAATGTCGATTTCATTCATGAATCTAACTCGTATACCGTAGGGATGGGAGTCTGAAGAGTAAAACTCATTAGAATTACCAGAATTCGGCCAATGCATTGCAAAAATGACATTCAAAGAGAGATGTGTGCAGGCGCTTAGCCGCGAGGGGCATGGCGAAGCCATACAGAAAGCACCAGCATTCAGAACTCCTGTGAAAGCGGCATAGTGCCGCTGCTCAGGAGTTACCTTCCCGCTCTCCAGGCCACATCCCGCAGCGCCGATCGCGCAGCCTCACTGATACCACCTAACTGAAAAAATCCGTGGATAACGCCAAGGTAGCGTTGGCAGGTGCATTGCACTCCTTGCCCTGTCATGCGGTGATACAACGCTTCACCTTCATCGCAAAGTGGGTCGTATTCAGCGGTAATGATATGTACAGGTGGCAAGCCATTGAAATCATCGCGCCAAAGAGGGCTGGCTTCAGGATGCCTGCGTTCAATGCCTGGCAGATACATCTCAAAGCCGCTCAGTAAAGTGTCGCGTGTGATGATGTAATCGTGACCATTGCGTATGTAGCTTTCGAAATGCGCAGTCGCATCAAGCATAGGATAAATTAAGATGAGTTGTGCCGGTTGCCACTCGCCAGCACGCTTTAATCGCAAAGCAGTTACCAGCGCCAGATGTCCGCCCGCACTGTCACCGGCAAGAGTTATCCGTTGTTTATCAACGCCGAGTCGTTCGGCGTGTTGCCAGACTAATTCTGCACCTCGTTGCGCATCATCATGGGCGGCGGGGAAAGTCTGTTCCGGTGCCAGCCGATACTGGACGGCAATAACCCGATATTGCCCGTAATAGGCTAACTGGCGCAGCTGGTTGTCGTGAGTTGCGAACCCGCCGCTAACAAAACAGCCACCGTAGTAATAAATTATCGTCGGGAGTAATGTCGGGGCATTCAGCGGTGACACTATTCGTAAGATCATCCCTTCAAGTTCGATAGTCTGAATATCTACCCGCGTTTCTGTCTCACCCGCAAGGACAGCGCTGGCGATATAGCCCTCCCTGCGCTGCGCAATACTTTGTTGACGCGATGAGGGGCGACCCGCAGCGATAAACTCTTCGACTAACTCTGCAATTCCTTTTTCCAGTGCCATAGTAGAACTCATTTTGCTGTATGAATGTACAGTTTTATACACCCGTTTTTGCTGGATGGATACAGGGAAATTCACGGGCGTGAAAAATCTGGAAAGTGCCTCGCAAATGTAAAGACAAACCCGGCAGAGACGTGGTTTTGCTGGAGCACTATCAGTAAGCTAGTGGTTTCAAGGGTACGTCAATGACGTACAAAAAGGATTGTTACTCTAAGCCAATGGCGTATAATTATGCTCTTCATCGAAACGGAAATTTTTACTGAAGATGTTCAAAAACTGCTGACCGACGATGAATTCAGTCGTTTTCAGTTTTTCCTGGCCTTGAATCCTGACTATGGTGAGGTAATACCTGAAACTGGTGGGTTAAGAAAGGTTCGATGGGTGTCAGGAGGAAAGGGGAAACGTGCTGGTGTCAGGGTTATTTACTTTCATCAGGTTAAACATTGTGAGATCAGATTACTGCTTATTTATCGTAAGGGTATTAAAGATGATCTGTCTCCCCAGGAAAAAGCAATGCTCCGGTTGTTAAATACGAGGTGGTAAATGGATAAGGCACTTTTTGAGCGGTTGACTCACAGCATGGCCCAGATGAATGAAATTATTGAAGGAACGCGACACCCTTCACGGACTTTTGAAGTTGATGCTATGAAAATCAAAGAAATACGCCGCGCTTCAGGGTTGTCACAATCTAAATTTGCCGAACTTATTTCCGTAAGCGTAGACACGTTGCGTAACTGGGAGCAGGGGCGACGTTCACCGACTGGGCCTGCAAAGGCTTTGCTGCGAGCGATTGCCAATGATCCGCAACATGTGCTGCAGGCACTTAACCGTTAGAGGCATGGTTATGCCATACAGAAAGCACCAGCATTCAGAACTCCTGTGAAAGCGGCATAGTGGTCGCCTGCCCAGGAGTTTTGCTATGACCCGTAATCGTGCTGAACGTCGCCACCCTATGATGCGATTAAAAAAACTCATCGTCGCGCTGATGATTGACGTCAATGCTATCGGATGATACC
>OBVH01000905.1_pt1 | contig 11577 bp, 9 predicted proteins | sample 1495001 | NCBI WGS metagenome assembly OBVH01 (sample SAMEA2579959, study PRJEB22360) | human gut metagenome
ACGGCCTTGTAGGCCGCGATAATACAGGGGCAATACTTTCGTGCCAATCCGGTACGTGGAAGACTTCTGGTTCGCTCAATGGTTCTTACACAAACTTAGGTTCACATAGAGGTTCATTCTCAGGGCGGAATTCAGGGGGCAGTACATTGTTTATTTATGCATCTGGAGGTAATGGAGGATCTGCCGGAGGTGCATGTGCAAATACATCCCGACTGCAGGGATATGTTGGTGGGACGCTAATTAGCGTGAATGCCAGCAATAACCCTGCATATGGAAAAACAGCCTTTATCAGCTTTGCTGTACCTGCAGGTACTTCCTATCAGATAACATCCTATCCAACAGAAAATACATCATGTGGTGCCGGGGTATTTTCAGTATTTGGATATCAAACTTAATTGAGCGTTACACACGACGCAATACAACCTGTCTTATGCTCGTATTTGTACCATTTGCGTGAACCTGCTGGGCTCTCAACTACCTGGCAGTAGTGGGCATCCTCTGCGTTGCCCATTCTGGCAATGGCACAGAAGTCGAATTGCCCCAGATAACCTGTGGTGGAAAGCTGAGTAACTTTGAGTTTTCCACCTATTGTCCCCCACGTACCGGATTGGCACTGGCCTACGTGCCAATCCGGTACCTGGAGAAAGGTAGGATCTGGTGAGCTTCAAATTGCTACAGCACAGGCCACAGGTTGGCGCTTTCCTGGAGCAACAGCTACCTGTCCAACTGGAAAACGTGTTACAGGTGGCGGCGGAATATGCACCTCACGAACTGGTTACATATGGCTTACCAGGTCATTCCCATCAGCCAATAACTCATGGTCGGCTGCGTGCGATACAACCGAAGATCAGAATGGTTCAATAACTGTATATGCCATTTGCCAATAAGCTATTTCAAGCAAGTAATCTTCATAAAGTAGGACGAATACTGTGTGTAGTTTTTGGCTTGCCAAGTCATCTCGCCGTTAGAGTCAGGCATGTCAATAGGAATGACTTCTGTTTCTGCCATTTCACGCCCGTCAATACGATAGGTGTTAATACACAGTTTAAACCTCCCTAAGACCTGTGTGTTTTTGGGATATAACGTAAATGTTTTTATATTCGTCCATATCGACGCTGATGATGATTTCCAGGTACCGGATTGGCACGAAAGTATTGCCCCTGTATTATCGCGGCCTACAAGGCCGTTAGGCGAACATGATGCGCCAGCAACGGCAGTTCTTTCCAGTTGTAAGTATTCACCAGTATAAAGGCGACCATCAGCACGAACAGTACCGCCTTTCACCTGACCGCCGGTATAGATGCCCTTGTTGTTTACACTTCGAACCCATGATCCATCGGACATATAAAATCCGCCACCGTGAGTTTCATTGAGCCAGCCTTTGCTGTTACGAGTAATTAACCAACCATTATTACTTCTGATATCACCGCCAGCGGTGACATTTACGTCAAAGTTTCCGCTATTGCCTTTTACCTGACCGCTGAAAGTGCCATTTACACCATTCACATTGCCGCTGAAATTACCAGTCTGGGCATTTACTGCCCCAACGTTATTCAGGTTATTTGATCCCATATCAATGGCCGTGTGCATTTTGTTTAAGTCAGGGCGACCATTGACCTGGAATCTGTAAAGACGGTCAGTGTCCTCTGCTGCACCACTAAGTTCATCTGTCGATAACAGTACGGCAATATGCCCGTTACCGCTTTTGGCACCATAATTACTTAAAGCTACTGACCAGGAACGTAATGCACCTGTGGCTGTTTTGCCGTCCTGGATATATCCACCAAGACCAGTGGTAATATCCTTAGCCATCTGGATAAGTGCTTTCACTGGATAAGGGGTGCCACCACTGGATACAACCATTGCCTGTAGTAATTCCGGGTTTTGGGTGTTTCGAACTACATATGCCTGTAACCGCTGCCCCTCGCTGTTTGTCTCAGTAAAGCCGCTGGATAAAAAGCCGGTATTTTTCAGCATGGTTGTCGTGATAACGGCAGGGGTTGTTGTGGTACTACTGGCCTGGAGAGTTGTGTAGTTTTTCCCTATATAAGAGCGGGCTGCACTGGCCCAGTTGCTGACAAGACGAGCTTCAGCCTGCCAACCTTTGGTTTTTAAATAGTCCTGCCATATGCCTGCACCCCAGGCAACTATGATCATAACAATCAATAAAGCCGCGCCAATTTCCAGCGATGCCCAGCCTCGGTCATATTTTTTCATCAGATTACCCATAGTGGTTGATAAAGATTATCCAGTAGCAAAAGGACATGGCCAAGACACAGCCATGGACCCAGTGGGCCTTCTTTATGTCCTTTTATGCACCATGTTGAATGCCATAAGACAAATCCTCCTGCGCCCAGCAACACACTCCATATGGCGTTATATAGCCCTGACCATGCGGTAATACCTGCAATAAGCCACAGGTCTCCTGTGCCAATATTAAGACGATGGCGGTTAACCAGTTTATGCAGACAGAATAAGACAATTGCGGCAGAGACAATTTCTGTTGCACGGAGCCACCATATATCAGTTGTGATTTGTGATAATATTCCAGCGATTAAAAAACGCCTGGTGAATGTACCAGGTAAGAGGCCTGTTAGTGCATCCGTTACTGCCATTTGCAGCATGAACGAAAGAATAAGAACAGCATGAATACGGTAGAGAAGTTGGGATGGCGATAAAATAATTAATGCCACAGCTATACTATATAGCCATATTCCTGACAGAACTGCAGTGTGTGTCTTATACCAGAGATGTTCTGTATCAGATAAAAAATAACGAACTCTGAATAACAGAGTTCGTCCAATAATGGAAAATATGAACATCAATGGGAGGATATAAACAGGGGAGAGACTTATGCCTACGATTGTCTGCATTGTCTGCCTCCCTGCCCGGGAAGGCATATCCCTTTCATGTCACGATAAATTCTCCATACTTTATTAGCATATTGCTCTCTTGTTTCATGTCTGTCCTTACGGAATCCGGCATTGTATGATCCAAGGCAATTCCAGCTGACGCCACATATCTGAAAATGTCTTGCCAGTATCCAGCTTCCTATATGGATATTAAGACATGGTTTGGTAATTAAATCCTCAGACTTTTTGATTACGCCCATCTTTATAAGCTTTGGAATATGGGTTGAGTTTATTTGCATCAACCCATAATCCGTACTACTGGCTTTGCCTGTTTTTCTGTCCTTATTTATGTTAATTGCGCCCGGCTTCAATGAAGATTCCCCGGCAGAAATGGCCTTCAACAATAATGGTTCAATTTGATAGCGTGCGCCGGCGGCGGCAAAGCAATTGTCCCACTTGTTAGTCCAGATTTGTTTGGGGGCGATGTATGAAGCTCGGGCGGGATAAATAAGAGAACAAAGCAGGATTAATGAAATAAGTCTGAGGGGCACTTTACCCCCGGACATTAAAACTCCTTAGCCATTGATGGTGAAGATTAGTTTGTTTGTACCGGTGCTGCCATTATCAGCTGTGCATTGCGCACTGGCTTCTTCAGTAGTGACTTTTCCATCATTGTGAGTCGTACTGTTCAGGGTAATACCGTTAGTTAAACCAGTACGACTGATTTGTGTGGCAATCTGGATACAGGCATCCTGTGGGACTTTTTCATAGGTGACGGTAAAACCATTGTTGAAACCTGATGTTGAAGCCGGAGCAACAGTTACGGCACCGCCCCATGAGTTATAGAGCGTTGCTGTACCTGATGATGGAGTACCACGCACTGTCATGGTCTTGGGTACGCCACCCATCTGAATGAGAGCACCCGTCATTTTGGCTCCACTGGTAAACGTATATCCATCGCTACCTTTTAGCAGCCCCTGAGTACTTGTGATGATTGTCTGTATGTTCGAACTTTCATTTGCCACACCGGTTCGTGAACGCAACATATACAATCCACCAAAAACAAGGGCAAGTACGATAATTACAACAAGTGCTATTGCACCCTGTTCCATAATACCCCAGCCTTTGTCATGAGACGTTTCTTTCTCATTTTTCTTCAGAGCGTTAACATCAATATTTTGGATTAACATAAATACCTCGTTTTATTTAAAGATTACCCATACTGTTGTCGCCAATAGACTGAATGTCTACAACGGCCATGACCAGTAACAGGAGTGACATGACAAGAAATATCAGCATAATTAAACGCACAACAGCTGCTCGTTTTTTTACTCGCTCCAGCGTTTGTACAAGCCACCGTTGGCCATAATTGCCGATTAGCTCCGTTGCGCCATCTCCCTGTAATAAAGACAGGAAGTTGGCTGCTTCCCTGGATGGGAACTGATAACCGCACTGACGCAAAGCCAGCCCAAGGTGATCCCCCTGGCGTACGCGGTAAATAATGCTGTCAAGGCGTGTGCTTAACCATGGTGATGCAAAGTCCTGAAGAACGTTCAGTGAGTTGAGCGTTGTCATTTTGGCTTTCAGAAGTGCAGCCATATTCAGGAGGAATGCTGCCCCCTGTATATCCTTATAAATACTCCATGGCATTATATTGTCAGCCAAAGAGCGGCTTTTCCAGTTTTTCAGAGACCATGATATTACACCTGTGACCACTGCAAAAAGAACGGCACATATAGCGCCGTAATTATCGACAAACAAAGATAATCCATAGAGAAAACCAAGAGCACCACTCCATGAATCAGGGGAGCTTATTTTGCTCAGTACAGGTATTAGCTCTGTATTAAGAACATATAATGTCCCCGTCATCATGATTAACAACCCCACCGGGTAAATAGCCATTTGCCATATGGCCTGATGGAGTTGCTTTTTGGCATCTGTAAGTGTGGTGGCAAATTGTAATGCATCCACAATGGAACCACTTCTTATTCCGGCACTGATTACTGCAGCCTCTTCCTGGGGAACCCATAAACCAAGAGTATATTCCAGAGAGTTTTCGCCACTGTTTTCACGAAGAGACTCAATACAGTCTGTGGCCAGTTCAGCAAAGGGATGCCATTTTCGTCCAAAGTCTGTCCAGGCATCCCGCATCTGTTCCAGTGCGGTCTTTAATGGCTGTTTATTTTCCAGCAGAAAACGCAGAGCTTCGTAAAACTGCACCCTGTAGGGGGCGCTGAACGTTTTTCTGACAATGAAACGTCTCAGCCGTTGACTGAAATTCATTTCACGCATGTTGTTCTCCTGTTAGGCATCATCGATGCTGAGGCGTTCGTCTTCGTCCAGAGGGATGATTCTGTCGGCTTCAAGAGGGTCCACCAGGCCTTCATTGATACGGCGAAGCAGATGCTCCACACGACTGATGCCATGCATGTTTTCAAGCCAGTATTTACGTGCTGCAACTTTGCCGCGTGTTTTCAGAATCTGAAATAAGCGATTATCAGGTTCTATCACTTCAGCAATTACGGTCCTGCCGGTGAGGCCTTTACCTATTTCACCGCGCTTTCTGCCGTTAATAATTACGTCGTGATTACAGTCGGAGCATCCGTGAGGATTTCGGAACCAGATATTATCTGTACTGCAGAGTGAATCTTTATTGCAGTGCCGCTCAAGGTAAGCGCGGTCGTCTTCGCTAAGTTCAGGTACTCGCTTTTCCCATGGAATACGGCAGGAGGGACACAGAGTTGGTACAAGACGCTGGCTGATCATCCCAATCAGTAATTGCGCATCGCAAATAAGATCGGCATTCATACCCATCGTAATCATCCGCTCCGGTATACCCAGAGCTGAGTTTGTATGTAATGTCGTCAGAACGATGTGACCGGTCTGAGCCGCGTAGGTTGTTGACATCATCGAGACAAGATCGCGCATTTCCCCTTCCATGATGGCATCGGGGTCAAGTCGCATTGCCGATGAAATAGCACGACTCCATGCCAGTTTGACGGCCTCTTCGTCGGATTTGTCACAGATAATCGGGGTTTGTGTTGCCCCCAGAATCTGTCCTTCCAGCGGATCTTCGATCGTCAGCAGGTGTCGCCCCTGATTATCGTCAAGATATACACGGCAGGCACTGCGTAACGTTGTTGATTTACCTGAACCTGTTGGACCAGACAGAACTATTTTCCCTTCCGGGCGGCGCAGCATGACGTTCAGCAACCGGATTTGCTCCGGTATAAAGCCCAGTTGCTTAAACGTGGGAACTTTGTCTCCGTCATCGGGTATCAGGCGCATAACTGCAATCAGACCATCTCCCGTAGGTCTGTGACTGTATCGTGCACCAAATATTCCTATTTTTCGCATTAATTGTGGGGACAGGCGCGCATCCTGTTCCCTTTGAGGGAAGAAACTGGTTTCAGTCACATCAGCCATTGACAGAATGGCTGTTGCGCAAAGTGAATAACCCAACGCAGGTTGATCTTCATCTACAGTTTGCAGTTCACCGAATATTCTCATGCGAACTTTGAAAATAGACTCTGAAATTAAAAAATGAATATCTGAAGCACCAAGTTTTCTGGCCGTTTCAAAATAGGAGAGAACTTTCTTCTCACTTTCACTGACATCTGCAAGATCTTTCAGATGAATAATCCGTTCTTTCGGACCTTTATTTTCATCATCCTGACCGGCTTCCTGTAACTCAGACAGCGAGACTACTTTTGGGATGATGTCAGGGTATAAGTTTAGCAGTTCCTGGAGATTACTCTGTACGTCAGGTCTTGTTCGCTGATTTGTTTCGATGAGAATTTCATGGGTGTCTCCCCGGGATATAAAAAGGAGAGCATCCTTCAAATTATATTTGTCCATATCACATCACTCAGAAAGTAAGGGTGGTGCCATCACTTAACGTGACGCCAGACAATGAGATCGACTTCACCGTGACGGATGTACCCGGAAGCTGGCTACCAGTGGTGACGCTTGTCTGACGTCCATCAGCCATGCGAAGAACGGCATGAAGACGTTTATCTTTGCCGTTTATTTCCATAATAACGGGCAATTCCTTTCTGTTTTTAGATGTCGGCTGCTCTGAAACTGATGGCAAAGAGGCAGTCATACCAGAGAAACCTGAAACAGTTTCAGATGACAGATTAACATCTGATTCTTCGAGTTGTTTCTGTAGCTGTGCGCCCTGAACTTTTGCCTGTAAAAGAATATTCCGGTTTTGTTGTGCTTCAAGTTCTCCTATTGTGACAAGAGGTTGTGTTGTTGCAAATGAAAAACCGGAGAAGAAAAATATGGATGGAATAATGAGTGATTTACCTGGACGCATAAATATGACCTTCTGAGGAATAACTGAAAGTACCGCCGTTTAATTCAAAATGGATATTGCTCAGACGAACGCCGGTATCCTGAAATAAAGGGAACAACTCATCAGGATTTACAGGCGTTGATAAACTGAACTGATATTCTTTCCATTTCTGAACAGGGGCTGGTTCACCATCGTTACCTGGTAATGGTTCCGGTATGGCTATTTCATTAATGGCCGGCGTTAACTGTTTTTTCTGAAACCACGTGAACACCCGCATCAGTTGTTCTGAGGGGGCAGGGACTGCCTCATCCCTGCGGGGCAGGGAAGGCAGTAGCCGGGTTACAGAAGCCAAGCGTGCACCATCTTTAAGGTTAAAGTCAGGAATAACATTAAAGATTTCTTTGCTTCTTGCCAGAAAGCCTTCAATAGTTCCTCCTGGCTGTCGTTCGTAAATCAGTGTGAATGTCTCGGGAGTACATGTTCCACCGGTAAGTTTCCAGCCTTCTAGCGCGACCGGTGATGGTTTTCGAAGGTCCGCGCAGGCTTTCAGAAAATCACTGATTACAGGTTGTGACGCCCATGGATGCGGGAGCTCCGGTGGTGGTTCGGGCTTTTTAAACTGTAATCTTGCCCGTGCAGCTATCTCCTCGGCGGTCGGTCCGACATCAGGCTCTGGCTGAGTCATCCAGAATACTGTGCCTGCGCCGGCTGCTACTAAAAACAGTACGGCAGGCAGTGTGAATTTGCTGCGATTGCCGACAGTAAGTTTGCAACGGCGGAGGTCTGCTGATGATAACCGGGTAATAATACTTTCCCAGTTATCAGGATGTTCCAGAGACGATACAACCTGCCATTTTTCGGGGGGCTCTTCGTTCATCGCCAGAAAAAGGCTGACCTTTTGGGCAACATCGGCATCATTTCCTGATAAGTCAGCCATAACGGCAGGCTGGCCATTAATGGAAGCAAGGAATAAGAGTTCCTTATCGCTGTACCGGAAGACACCGTATCCATTTCTGACCCATGAGCAGAAAGCCAGTGCCAGGGAAAAATAATGATTGCGTTCTGGCCTGGTCAGTATTCCTGTGCCGGTAAGGCGGCTGATCTTTCCACGGGAATTTCTGCTGCCTACAGTCACTTTCAGGGAGGTAAGCCGTCTGGGTTTTACATGAGACTTGTGTTTATGATGTGAGGGGACGCGCTGTTTTTTTACGACAGGAGTCCATTTAAGACAGGCAGCCCACACGCGATGATTTACTTTAGGATCTGCGAGAAGCACTACCGGGTTGATATCTTCATCAGCCATTATTGCCTCCTGACGGGAAAGTCGGGGTAATGATGATCACAAGCGTGCTGCGTTCATTTTTCCCGGTTTGTGAACCACCAAATAATGGATTTGCTGGCGTAAATGTACCGGCTTTACTTGTCGTCGTATTGTTCTGATCGAAACCAGTAACGACAAGTGATTGCCCTTCTTTCAGATTGACCTTCTGGCTCAGTGAACGCAGTTTGGTATATGGCATTTCGATGTAACTGTTTCCGTCTTTTGACGTAAAGCTACGGATAGTTGGGGGATCAGACAGATTAAAGTTCATCTGCAACTGGAGATTGCCTGTTTTCTGAATTAAAGGCAGCAGGGTCATATTGAATCCAGTGGTGATCATGCCCGGTGTTAATGTTGTTGTTGCTCCTACATCCGTAGTCGTAGTTGTTGCTGACTGGGCGACGTAAACTGTCTGATCTGCCATCTGGATAGGTACCGGCGTCAGGTTTGTGACAGTGCTTTCTTGTGAAGTTACAACGCTGACATCGCCTTGTTCACTCAGTGCTTTAATCAGAAGGCTGGAACCGCTGAATTTGGCGGCATTCCCTGTTGCTGTATCCAGAATTGATACGCCTGCAGATGTAGCGCCTGTAAAATCTCCGCTTGCATTGTTCAACGTTGCTCCGGCGGAATGTAGCGATTTATAAACAAGGTTCCAGTCCAGACCGAACTGTTCGTTTCTGGTATTGCTGACGCTCAGAACCTGTACGTTCAGGGCTACCTGGCGGTTCATAATACTGTTTTGTTCGTCTACATATCGTGCGACGGCTTCCTGGACAGCTGGAGTATCAGTGACTGTCAGCGTTGAGCTCGATGCAGATAACCAGTAACGGCCTTTTTCTGGTGTCAGCATTGCTTCAATAGTTTTCCGGATATCTTCATACAGATCGTATTCCTGACCAACGGTTGTGCTCTGAGAGGACGTTGCATCACCGGATGCTGAGTTATCCTGGCCTCCTGTTGCCCCCATTGTGCTTGTTGAGCCAGAGCTGACACTGGAACTGCTGCTGGTTTTGGTGTTCAGCATATGAAGTGGATACGTTCTGGTTTCAGTCAGATAGAATACAATCCGACCATTATCCATGCGCCAGTACAGACCACTCCGGCTGGCCATCAGATCCAGAAGACCATTGATATCTCCCTGCCACATGAGGTTATTCAGCGTTAATGGCTGAGTGGAGGTAGTCATTGTTGTGCTGCCCAGGCTGCTTAACGGTAGACGTCCATTTTCATCTGGTGCTGGTAGTGTTCCTGTCATCTGGCGGGTAGCGCCTCCTTCAAGAGTTGAATTGGCTGCGTCAGGCGTGATGATCACAGGGATGCCGCATACGGCAGTAATACGTTGCCCCAGTTCCTGCAGAGTGATCTCTCCTTTTCTTGCCTGCGTGATGTAGCAGGCTGGAGCTGTTTGTTTTTTCTCTCTTGATACCTGAGCGACCGGAACAGGGTTTATCCATTGATTATCGAGCCAGGTAAGAGCCTGCGATTTACGGGCCGAAAGGGCTGATACCTTTTCCCGTGCATGTGCTGAGTCTTCCTGTGCTTTTTTCTGCATTTTGTTGATTTCGCTGAAAGTACATCCGGAGATGGAAAGAGCGACGGCGATCATGCAGGGGAGCACCGCCAGCTTCATTGAACGCTGGTGTGATTTTTTCATGAATATATCCAGATTAGTTAACGTAGACGACAGAACCAGCAGTAATGCCTGCCGGGGGTGTCAGACCGGTTGCAGTTCCTGATAGCCAGGTGAGTTGCCCGTTTTGGAAGATCCCTATTAGTGCAGAACCACGACTTTTTAAACGCAAAGTTTCAACAAGTCCTGGTTGTTCAGGCATCCATACCCACAGACGCCCCTGTTGTAACTGATGTTTAATTCGGGAGTCCGGAGTGACAGGGAGAGCCAGTTTATCTGAGGAAATTACTCCGTCCTGCTGGCCTGATACGTATCTGATATCATTGATTCTGTTAGCAATCATTAGTATCTGACTTGCCCATACAGACGCACTTGCATATTGCTGGGCGTTTGTGGTTTCAGACATCTTCTGATTCTGGTAGCTACCAGTGATAATCAGAATGGTCAGGCCGACGGCCATGACCAGCCATCCCATTAGCGACCATCCCTTGTATCAGAAACTGTAATGATGCACTGCATGCGAGAAGCCTGTGCGTATAAAGGTTTTTGCGCAGTCCGATATAACTCAAATACCTGCTCCATGGCTGATTCAAATGATCCCCGGAACATCAAAGGCGCATCAAGACGGTAATCGGTTACAGAAAGTGGCCATATGACCATCCAGTGCGTTGATGCCATGCTTTCGCATTTTGTTTCTTCTGCCCACTTAATAATGTTTTCCCTTAATGTAGTGCCTGCCGGCGCACGCCACTCTTTACCCTGAGATACCGGTTTGACAGGTGTCCCGGTCATGAGTGGGATAGACTTGACTGTAGAGCCGGTCGGAGTCGGGATTGCTGCGGGCGTAGACGGAGATACGCTGTTTCCCCTGAATGGGTTTCGTGGTTTGTTCTGGCTATTTGCTGTCGTTGAAGACTCCGGGGAAGTGGATGTGGTTACCATGGCTGCTGGCGAGATAGTGGTTGCCGTGTCCTGTGCCGGTGCAGCAGCCGATGTTGTGACGGTCAACGTTTTATTATCCCAGTCCAGATGGCCCCAGAGGTGTTGTTCTTCCAGCAACCGGTTCAGAGAACGGGTCCACTGATCATTGGCAGACCATGAAACCAGTTTGGTATTCAGTTTGGGCGTGGCTGCATTCTCTTGTCTGAATTTCCATCCTTCCGGTAGTAATGTTTTTATCCACTGACTGACGGTCCGGTTCCGGGCCGTCGGCGATAGTGTTACACGGGTGCTACCAGGCTTGCCTGTAATGATTAACCGGGAGAAATTCTGACTTATTGTTGGTGAAGGTAACGGTCGGGATTCGCTTACTGGCTGTGCTGTTTTTACTGTCTCTGGCACGCTGACTCTCGGGGGCGGAGTTATTTTAGGTGGAGAAAGTCGTTGTTGCGTAAGTGCCAGGACGCCAGCACTCTCACTGATTTGTCCGTCAACAAAAACCAGAGCAGGCGTATCTGATGGTGCCACGTTA
>OBVH01000907.1_pt1 | contig 11530 bp, 14 predicted proteins | sample 1495001 | NCBI WGS metagenome assembly OBVH01 (sample SAMEA2579959, study PRJEB22360) | human gut metagenome
CCGCCGGAATGGTGCAGAAATGTCGATATCCCGTATCTGCTGGGATACTGGCGGGATTGACCCGACCATTGTGTATGAACGCTCGAAAAAGCATGGGCTGTTCCGGGTGATCCCCATTAAAGGGGCATCCGTCTACGGAAAGCCAGTGGCCAGCATGCCACGTAAGCGAAACAAAAACGGGGTTTACCTTACCGAAATCGGTACGGATACCGCGAAAGAGCAGATTTATAACCGCTTCACACTGACGCCGGAAGGGGATGAACCGCTTCCCGGTGCCGTTCACTTCCCGAATAACCCGGATATTTTTGATCTGACCGAAGCGCAGCAGCTGACTGCTGAAGAGCAGGTCGAAAAATGGGTGGATGGCAGGAAAAAAATACTGTGGGACAGCAAAAAGCGACGCAATGAGGCGCTCGACTGCTTCGTTTATGCGCTGGCGGCGCTGCGCATCAGTATTTCCCGCTGGCAGCTGGATCTCAGTGCACTGCTGGCGAGCCTGCAGGAAGAGGATGGTGCAGCAACCAACAAGAAAACACTGGCAGATTACGCCCGTGCCTTATCCGGAGAGGATGAATGACGCGACAGGAAGAACTTGCCGCTGCCCGTGCGGCACTGCATGACCTGATGACAGGAAAACGGGTGGCAACGGTACAGAAAGACGGACGGCGAGTGGAGTTTACGGCCACTTCCGTGTCTGACCTGAAAAAATACATTGCGGAGCTGGAAGTGCAGACCGGCATGACACAGCGACGCAGGGGACCTGCAGGATTTTATGTATGAAAACGTCCACCATTCCCACCCTTCTGGGGCCGGACGGCATGACATCGCTGCGTGAATATGCCGGTTATCACGGCGGTGGCAGCGGATTTGGTGGGCAGTTGCGGGCGTGGAACCCACCGAGTGAAAGTGTGGATGCAGCCCTGCTGCCCAACTTTACCCGTGGCAATGCCCGCGCAGACGATCTGGTACGCAATAACGGCTATGCCGCCAACGCCATCCAGTTGCATCAGGATCATATCGTCGGGTCTTTTTTCCGGCTCAGTCATCGCCCAAGCTGGCGCTATCTGGGCATCGGGGAGGAAGAAGCCCGTGCCTTTTCCCGCGAGGTTGAAGCGGCATGGAAAGAGTTTGCCGAGGATGACTGCTGCTGCATTGACGTTGAGCGAAAACGCACGTTTACCATGATGATTCGGGAAGGTGTGGCCATGCACGCCTTTAACGGTGAACTGTTCGTTCAGGCCACCTGGGATACCAGTCCGTCGCGGCTTTTCCGGACACAGTTCCGGATGGTCAGCCCGAAGCGCATCAGCAACCCGAACAATACCGGCGACAGCCGGAACTGCCGTGCCGGTGTGCAGATTAATGACAGCGGTGCGGCGCTGGGATATTACGTCAGCGAGGACGGGTATCCTGGCTGGATGCCGCAGAAATGGACATGGATACCCCGTGAATTACCCGGCGGGCGCGCCTCGTTCATTCACGTTTTTGAACCCGTGGAGGACGGGCAGACCCGCGGTGCAAATGTGTTTTACAGCGTAATGGAGCAGATGAAGATGCTCGACACGCTGCAGAACACGCAGCTGCAGAGCGCCATTGTGAAGGCGATGTATGCCGCCACCATTGAAAGTGAGCTGGATACGCAGTCAGCGATGGATTTTATTCTGGGCGCGAACAGTCAGGAGCAGCGGGAAAGGCTGACGGGCTGGATTGGTGAAATTGCCGCGTATTACGCCGCAGCACCGGTCCGTCTGGGAGGCGCAAAAGTGCCGCACCTGATGCCGGGGGACTCACTGAACCTGCAGACGGCTCAGGACACGGATAACGGCTACTCCGTGTTTGAGCAGTCACTGTTGCGGTATATCGCTGCCGGGCTGGGTGTCTCGTATGAGCAGCTTTCCCGGAATTACGCCCAGATGAGCTACTCCACGGCACGGGCCAGCGCGAACGAGTCGTGGGCGCACTTTATGGGGCGGCGAAAATTCGTCGCATCCCGTCAGGCGAGCCAGATGTTTCTGTGCTGGCTGGAAGAGGCCATCGTTCGCCGCGTGGTGACGTTACCTTCAAAAGCGCGTTTCAGCTTTCAGGAAGCCCGCAGTGCCTGGGGGAACTGCGACTGGATAGGCTCCGGTCGTATGGCCATCGATGGTCTGAAAGAAGTTCAGGAAGCGGTGATGCTGATAGAAGCCGGACTGAGCACCTACGAGAAAGAGTGCGCAAAACGCGGCGACGACTATCAGGAAATTTTTGCCCAGCAGGTCCGTGAAACGATGGAGCGCCGCGCGGCTGGTCTTAAACCGCCCGCCTGGGCGGCTGCGGCATTTGAATCCGGGCTGCGACAATCAACAGAGGAGGAGAAGAGTGACAGCAGAGCTGCGTAATCTCCCGCATATTGCCAGCATGGCCTTTAATGAGCCGCTGATGCTTGAACCCGCCTATGCGCGGGTTTTCTTTTGTGCGCTTGCAGGCCAGCTTGGGATCAGCCGCCTGACGGATGCGGTGTCCGGCGACAGCCTGACTGCCCAGGAGGCACTCGCGACGCTGGCATTATCCGGTGATGATGACGGACCACGACAGGCCCGCAGTTATCAGGTCATGAACGGCATCGCCGTGCTGCCGGTGTCCGGCACGCTGGTCAGCCGGACGCGGGCGCTGCAGCCGTACTCGGGGATGACCGGTTACAACGGCATTATCGCCCGTCTGCAACAGGCTGCCAGCGATCCGATGGTGGACGGCATTCTGCTCGATATGGACACGCCCGGCGGGATGGTGGCGGGGGCATTTGACTGCGCTGACATCATCGCCCGTGTGCGTGACATAAAACCGGTATGGACGCTTGCCAACGACATGAACTGCAGTGCAGGTCAGTTGCTTGCCAGTGCCGCCTCCCGGCGTCTGGTCACGCAGACCGCCCGGACAGGCTCCATCGGCGTCATGATGGCTCACAGTAATTACGGTGCTGCGCTGGAGAAACAGGGCGTGGAAATCACGCTGATTTACAGCGGCAGCCATAAGGTGGATGGCAACCCCTACAGCCATCTTCCGGATGACGTCCGGGAGACACTGCAGTCCCGGATGGATGCAACCCGCCGGATGTTTGCGCAGAAGGTGTCGGCATATACCGGCCTGTCCGTGCAGGCTGTGCTAGATACCGAGGCTGCAGTGTACAGCGGTCAGGAGGCCATTGATGCCGGACTGGCTGATGAACTTGTCAACAGCACCGATGCGATCACCGTTATGCGTGAGGCACTGGATGCACGTAAATCCCGTCTCTCAGGAGGGCGAATGACCAAAGAGACTCAATCAACAACTGTTTCAGCCACTGCTTTGCAGGCTGACGTTACTGACGTGGTGTCAGCGACAGAGGGCGAGAACGCCAGCGCGGCGCAGCCGGACGTGAACGCACAGATCACCGCAGCGGTTGCGGCAGAAAACAGCCGCATTATGGGGATCCTCAATTGTGAGGAGGCTCACGGACGCGAAGAACAGGCCCGCGTGCTGGCAGAAACCCCCGGTATGACCGTGGAAAAGGCCCGCCGTATTCTGGCCGCAGACCCGGTGTCCAGCAGTGGCTGCACAGGCGCGCAGTGACACTGCGCTGGATCGTCTGATGCAGGGGGCACCGACACCGCTGGCGGCAGGTAACCCGGCATCTGATGCCGTTAACGATTTGCTGAACACACCAGTGTAAGGGATGTTTATGACGAGCAAAGAAACCTTTACCCATTACCAGCCGCTGGGCAACAGTGACCCGGCTCATACCGCAACCGCGCCCGGCGGATTGAGTGCGAAAGCGCCTGCAATGACCCCGCTGATGCTGGACACCTCCACCCGTAAGCTGGTTGCTTGGGATGGCACCACCGACGGTGCTGCCGTTGGCATTCTGGCGGTTGCTGCTGACCAGACCAGCACCACACTGACGTTCTACAAGTCCGGCACGTTCCGTTATGAGGATGTGCTCTGGCCGGAGCCTGCCAGCGACGAGACGAAAAAACGGACCGCGTTTGCCGGAACGGCAATCAGCATCGTTTAACCTGACCCTTCATCACTAAAGGCCGCCTGTGCGGCTTTTTTTACGGGATTTTTTTATGTCGATGTACACAACCGCCCAGCTGCTGGCGGCAAATGAGCAGAAATTTAAGTTTGATCCGCTGTTTCTGCGTCTCTTTTTCCGTGAGAGCTATCCCTTCACTACGGAGAAAGTCTATCTCTCACAAATTCCGGGACTTGTAAACATGGCGCTGTACGTTTCGCCGATTGTTTCCGGTGAGGTTATCCGTTCCCGTGGCGGCTCCACCTCTGAATTTACGCCGGGATATGTCAAGCCGAAGCATGAGGTGAATCCGCAGATGACCCTGCGTCGCCTGCCGGATGAAGATCCGCAGAATCTGGCGGACCCGACTTACCGCCGCCGTCGCATCATCATGCAGAACATGCGTGACGAAGAGCTGGCCATTGCTCAGGTCGAAGAGATGCAGGCAGTTTCTGCCGTGCTTAAGGGCAAATACACCATGACCGGTGAAGCCTTCGATCCGGTTGAGGTGGATATGGGCCGCAGTGAGGCGAATAACATCACGCAGTCCGGCGGCACGGAGTGGAGCAAGCGTGACAAGTCCACGTATGACCCGACAGACGATATCGAAGCCTACGCGCTGAACGCCAGCGGTGTGGTGAATATCATCGTGTTTGATCCGAAAGGCTGGGCGCTGTTCCGTTCCTTCAAAGCCGTCAGGGAGAAGCTGGATACCCGTCGCGGCTCTCATTCCGAGCTGGAGACAGCGGTAAAAGACCTGGGCAAAGCGGTGTCCTATAAGGGAATGTATGGCGATGTGGCCATCGTCGTGTATTCCGGACAGTACGTGGAAAACGGCGTCAAAAAGAACTTCCTGCCGGACAACACGATGGTGCTGGGGAACACTCAGGCACGCGGTCTGCGCACCTATGGCTGCATTCAGGATGCGGACGCACAGCGCGAAGGCATTAACGCCTCTGCCCGCTACCCGAAAAACTGGGTGACCACCGGCGATCCGGCGCGTGAGTTCACCATGATTCAGTCAGCACCGCTGATGCTGCTGGCTGACCCTGATGAGTTCGTGTCCGTACAACTGGCGTAATCATGGCCCTTCGGGGCCATTGTTTCTCTGTGGAGGAGTCCATGACGAAAGATGAGCTGATTGCCCGTCTCCGCTCGCTGGGTGAGCAACTGAACCGTGATGTCAGCCTGACGGGGACGAAAGAAGAACTGGCACTCCGTGTGGCAGAGCTGGAAGAGGAGCTTGATGACACGGATGACGCTGCCGGTCAGGACACATCTGTCAACCCGGAAAATGCGCTGACCGGACATGAAAATGAGGTGGTATCAGCGCAGCCGGATACCGTGACTGATACGGCTGCTCTGGTCACGGTCGTGGCACTGGTGACGCTGCATACTGATGCACTTCACGCCACGCGGGATGAACCTGTGGCATTTGTGCTGCCGGGAACGGCGTTTCGTGTCTCTGCCGGTGTGGCAGCCGAAATGACAGAGCGCGGCCTGGCCAGAATGCAATAACGGGAGGCGCTGTGGCTGATTTCGATAACCTGTTCGATGCTGCCATTGTTCGCGCCGATGAAACGATACGCGGGTACATGGGAACGTCAGCCACCATGACATCCGGTGAGCAGTCCGGCGCAGTAATACGTGGTGTTTTTGATGACCCTGAAAATATCAGCTATGCCGGACAGGGCGTGCGCGTTGAAGGCTCCAGCCCGTCCCTGTTTGTCCGGACTGATGATGTGCGGCAGCTGCGGCGCGGAGACACGCTGACCATCGGTGAGGAAAACTTCTGGATAGACCGGGTTTCGCCGGATGATGGTGGAAGCTGTCATCTCTGGCTTGGGCGGGGCGTACCGCCTGCCGTTAACCGTCGCCGCTGAAGGGGGGATGTATGGCCATAAAAGGTCTTGAGCAGGCCATTGAAAACCTCAGCCGTATCAGCAGAACGGCGGGGGCTGGTGCCGCCCCCATGGCCAATAACCGCGTTGCTTCATCCGCGATATCGCAGTCGGCGTCACAGGTTGCCCGTGAGACAAAGGTACGCCGGAAACTGGTAAAGGAAAGGGCCAGGCTGAAAAGGGCCACGGTCAAAAATCCGCAGGCCAGAATCAAGGTTAACCGGGGGGATTTGCCCGTAATCAGGCTGGGTAACGCGCGGGTTGTCCTTTCGCGCCGCAGGCGTCGTAAAAAGGGGCAGCGTTCATCCCTGAAAGGTGGCGGCAGCGTGCTTGTGGTGGGAAACCGTCGTATTCCCGGCGCGTTTATTCAGCAACTGAAAAATGGCCGGTGGCATGTCATGCAGCGTGTGGCCGGGAAAAACCGTTACCCCATTGATGTGGTGAAAATCCCGATGGCGGTGCCGCTGACCACGGCGTTTAAACAAAATATTGAGCGGATACGGCGTGAACGTCTTCCGAAAGAGCTGGGCTATGCGCTGCAGCATCAACTGAGGATGGTAATAAAGCGATGAAACATACTGAACTCCGTGCAGCCGTACTGGATGCACTGGAGAAGCATGACACCGGGGCGACGTTTTTTGATGGTCGCCCCGCTGTTTTTGATGAGGCGGATTTTCCGGCAGTTGCCGTTTATCTCACCGGCGCTGAATACACGGGCGAAGAGCTGGACAGCGATACCTGGCAGGCGGAGCTGCATATCGAAGTTTTCCTGCCTGCTCAGGTGCCGGATTCAGAGCTGGATGCGTGGATGGAGTCCCGGATTTATCCGGTGATGAGCGATATCCCGGCACTGTCAGATTTGATCACCAGTATGGTGGCCAGCGGCTATGACTACCGGCGCGACGATGATGCGGGCCTGTGGAGTTCAGCCGATCTGACTTATGTCATTACCTATGAAATGTGAGGACGCTATGCCAACACCAAATCCTACAATGCCGGTGAAAGGTGCCGGGACCACACTGTGGGTTTATAAGGGGAACGGTGACCCTTATGCGAACCCGCTTTCAGACGTGGACTGGTCGCGTCTGGCAAAAGTTAAAGACCTGACGCCCGGCGAACTGACCGCTGAGTCCTATGACGACAGCTATCTCGATGATGAAGATGCGGACTGGACTGCGACCGGGCAGGGGCAGAAATCAGCCGGAGATACCAGCTTCACGCTGGCGTGGATGCCCGGAGAGCAGGGGCAGCAGGCGCTGCTGGCGTGGTTTAATGAAGGTGATACCCGTGCCTATAAAATCCGCTTCCCGAACGGCACGGTCGATGTGTTCCGTGGCTGGGTCAGCAGTATCGGTAAAGCGGTGACGGCGAAGGAAGTGATCACCCGCACGGTGAAGGTCACCAATGTGGGACGCCCGTCGATGGCAGAAGATCGCAGCACGGTCACAGCGGCAACCGGCATGACCGTGACGCCTGCCAGCACCTCGGTGGTGAAAGGGCAGAGCACCACGCTGACCGTGGCATTCCAGCCGGAAGGCGCAACCGACAAGAGCTTCCGTGCGGTGTCTGCGGATAAAACAAAAGCCACCGTGTCGGTCAGTGGTATGACCATCACCGTGAAAGGTGTTGCTGCAGGCAAGGTCAACATTCCGGTCGTATCCGGTAATGGTGAACTTGCTGCGGTTGCAGAAATCAACGTTACCGCCAGTTAATCCGGAGAGTCAGCGATGTTCCTGAAAACCGAATCATTTGAACATAACGGTGTGACCGTCACGCTTTCTGAACTGTCAGCCCTGCAGCGTATTGAGCATCTCGCCCTGATGAAACGACAGGCAGAACAGGCGGAGTCAGACAGCAACCGGAAGTTTACTGTGGAAGACGCCATCAGAACCGGCGCTTTTGTGGTGGCGATGTCCCTGTGGCATAACCATCCGCAGAAGACAAAGCTGCCTTCCATGAATGAAGCCGTTAAACAGATTGAGCAGGAAGTGCTTACCACCTGGCCCACGGAGGCAATTTCTCATGCTGAAAACGTGGTGTACCGGCTGTCCGGTATGTATGAGTTTGTGGTGAATGATGCTCCTGAACAGGCAGATGACGCCGGGCCTGCAGAGCCTGTTTCTGCGGGAAAGTGTTCGACGGTGAGCTGAGTTTTGCCCTGAAACTGGCGCGCGAGATGGGGCGACCCGACTGGCGTGCCATGCTTGCCGGGATGTCATCCACGGAGTATGCCGACTGGCACCGCTTTTACAGTACCCATTATTTTCATGATGTTCTGCTGGATATGCACTTTTCCGGGCTGACGTACACCGTACTCAGCCTGTTTTTCAGCGATCCGGATATGCATCCGCTGGATTTCAGTCTGCTGAACCGGCGCGAGGCTGACGAAGAGCCTGAAGATGATGTGCTGATGCAGAAAGCGGCAGGGCTTGCCGGAGGTGTCCGCTTTGGCCCGGACGGGAATGAAGTTATCCCCGCTTCCCCGGATGTGGCGGACATGACGGAGGATGACGTAATGCTGATGACAGTATCAGAAGGGATCGCAGGAGGAGTCCGGTATGGCTGAACCGGTAGGCGATCTGGTCGTTGATTTGAGTCTGGATGCGGCCAGATTTGACGAGCAGATGGCCAGAGTCAGGCGTCATTTTTCCGGTACGGAAAGTGATGCGAAAAAAACAGCGGCAGTCGTTGAACAGTCAATGAACCGGCAGGCGCTGGCTGCACAGAAAGCGGGGATTTCCGTCGGACAGTATAAAGCCGCCATGCGTATGCTTCCTGCACAGTTCACCGACGTGGCCACGCAGCTTGCAGGCGGGCAAAGCCCGTGGCTGATCCTGCTGCAACAGGGGGGGCAGGTTAAGGACTCCTTCGGCGGGATGATCCCCATGTTCAGGGGGCTTGCCGGTGCGATCACCCTGCCGATGGTCGGGGCCACCTCGCTGGCGGTGGCGACCGGTGCGCTGGCGTATGCCTGGTATCAGGGCAACTCAACCCTGTCCGATTTCAACAAAACGCTGGTCCTTTCCGGTCATCAGTCAGGTCTGACGGCAGATCGCATGCTGGTCCTGTCCAGAGCCGGGCAGGCGGCAGGGCTGACGTTTAACCAGACCAGCGAGTCACTCAGCGCACTGGTTAAGGCGGGAGTAAGCGGTGAGGCTCAGATTGCATCCATCAGCCAGAGTGTGGCGCGTTTCTCCTCTGCATCCGGCGTGGAGGTGGACAAGGTCGCTGAAGCCTTCGGGAAGCTGACCACAGACCCGACGTCAGGGCTGACAACGATGGCACGCCAGTTCCATAACGTGACGGCGGAGCAGATTGCGTATGTTGCTCAGTTGCAGCGTTCCGGCGATGAAGCCGGGGCATTGCAGGCGGCGAACGAGGCCGCGACGAAAGGGTTTGATGACCAGACCCGCCGCCTGAAAGAGAACATGGGTACGCTGGAGACCTGGGCAGACAGGACAGCGCGGGCATTCAAATCCATGTGGGATGCGGTGCTGGATATTGGTCGTCCTGATACCGCGCAGGAGATGCTGATTAAGGCAGAGGCTGCGTTTAAGAAAGCGGACGACATCTGGAGTCTGCGCAAGGATGATTATTTTGTTAACGATGAAGCGCGGGCGCGTTACTGGGATGATCGTGAAAAGGCCCGTCTTGCGCTTGAAGCCGCGAGAAAGAAGGCTGAACAGCAGAGTCAACAGGACAAAAATGCGCAGCAGCAGAGCGATACCGAAGCGTCACGGCTGAAATATACCGAAGAGGCGCAGAAGGCTTACGAACGGCTGCAGACGCCGCTGGAGAAATATACCGCCCGTCAGGAAGAACTGAACAAGGCACTGAAGGACGGGAAAATTCTGCAGGCAGATTACAACACGCTGATGGCGGCGGCGAAAAAGGATTATGAAGCGACGCTGAAAAAGCCGAAACAGTCCGGCGTGAAGGTGTCTGCGGGCGATCGTCAGGAAGACAGTGCTCATGCTGCCCTGCTGACGCTTCAGGCTGAACTCCGGACGCTGGAGAAGCATGCCGGAGCAAATGAGAAAATCAGCCAGCAGCGCCGGGATTTGTGGAAGGCGGAAAATCAGTTCGCGGTACTGGAGGAGGCGGCACAACGTCGCCAGCTATCCGCACAGGAGAAATCCCTGCTGGCGCATAAAGATGAGACGCTGGAGTACAAACGCCAGCTGGCTGTACTTGGCGATAAGGTCACGTATCAGGAGCACCTGAACGCGCTGGCGCAGCAGGCGGATAAGTTCGCACAGCAACAACGGGCAAAACGGGCAGCCATTGAGGCGAAAAACCGGGGGCTTACTGACCGGCAGGCAGCGCGGGACGCCACGGAACAGCGTCTGAAGGAGCAGTATGGCGATAATCCGCTGGCGCTAAATAACGTCATGTCAGAGCAGAAAAAGACCTGGGCGGCTGAAGACCTGCTTCGTGGGAGCTGGATGGCTGGCCTGAAGTCCGGCTGGAGCGAGTGGAAAGAGAGTGCCACAGACAGTATGTCGCAGGTAAAAAGTGCAGCCACGCAGACCTTTGATGGCATTGCACAGAATATGGCGGCGATGCTGACCGGCAGTGAGCAGAACTGGCGCAGCTTCACCCGTTCCGTGCTGTCCATGATGACAGAAATTCTGCTTAAGCAGGCAATGGTGGGGATCGTCGGGAGTGTGGGCAGTGTCATTGGCGGTGCTGTCGGTGGTGACGCATCAGCGTCAGGCGGTACAGCCATTCAGGCAGCTGCGGCGAAATTCCATTTTGCGACCGGGGGATTTACGGGAACCGGCGGCAAATATGAGCCTGCGGGGATTGTTCACCGCGGTGAATTTGTCTTCACGAAGGAGGCAACCAGCCGGATTGGCGTGGGGAATCTCTACCGGCTGATGCGCGGCTATGCCACCGGTGGTTATGTCGGTACACCGGGCAGCATGGCGGACAGCCGGTCGCAGGCGTCCGGGAAGTTTGAGCAGAATAACCATGTGGTGATTAACAACGACGGCACGAACGGTCAGATAGGGCCACAGGCGCTGAAGGCTGTTTATGACGTAGCCCGTAAGGCGGCAATGGATGTTGTGACCGGGCAGATGCGCGATGGTGGTCTGTTCTCCGGAGGTGGACGATGAAAACCTTCCGCTGGAAAGTGAAACCCGGTATGGATGTGGCTTCGGCCCCTTCCGTAAGAAAGGTGCGCTTTGGTGATGGCTATTCCCAGCGAGCGCCTGCCGGGCTGAACACTGACCTGAAAACGTACAGCGTGACGCTTTCTGTTCCCCGTTGGGAGGCCGCGGCGCTGGAGTCGTTTCTGGCTGAGCACGGAGGCTGGAAGGCCTTTCTGTGGACGCCGCCTTATGGCTACCGGCAGATAAAGGTGACCTGCGCAAAATGGTCGTCGCGGGTCAGTATGTTGCGTGTTGAGTTCAGCGCAGAGTTTGAACAGGTGGTGAACTGATGCAGGATATCCGACAGGAAACACTGAATGAATGCACCCGTGCGGAGCAGTCTGCCAGCGTGGTGCTCTGGGAAATCGATCTGACAGAGGTTGGTGGAGAACGTTATTTTTTCTGTAATGAGCAGAACGAAAAAGGTGAGCCGGTCACCTGGC
>OBVH01000910.1_pt1 | contig 11490 bp, 8 predicted proteins | sample 1495001 | NCBI WGS metagenome assembly OBVH01 (sample SAMEA2579959, study PRJEB22360) | human gut metagenome
CTTGTGATCAGCGCCTGCGCCGTATCCATAGCTGTCAGCACGTTCACTCCTGTCTCGATTGCATTTCTCCGGATGATGAATCCATCCCGGGAGTGGTCAGCGCCCTGCGCGGGGATATCGATGACCAGGTCGATCTCGTGTCCCAGGATCAAATCCAGGAGGTTTGGAGACTCCTGCTCGATCTTGCGGACCGGAATTGCTTTCACGCCTGCTGCGTTCAGCGCTTCTGCCGTGCTCTTTGTAGCAAAGATACGGTATCCGATCTTTTCAAATCTGCGTCCGATCTCCACTGCCTCCGGTTTGTCCTCATCACGGACAGTCATGATCATGTTTTTGAACTTCGGCAGCTTGATTCCTGCACCCAGGAATGCTTTATAAAGTGCCTCGTCAAATGTCTTGGCAATTCCCAGACATTCTCCTGTAGATTTCATCTCAGGTCCAAGGCTGATATCTGCACCACGGATCTTCTCAAAGGAGAATACCGGCATCTTCACTGCCACGTAATCTGCTTCCGGCTGCAGTCCCGGTGTGTATCCCAGTTCTTTGATCTTGTTTCCGATGATCACTTTGGATGCAAGCGGTACGATCGGAATTCCGGTTACTTTACTGATATAAGGAACCGTACGGCTGGAACGTGGGTTTACTTCGATCACATACACATCATCTTCTCCACATACGATGAACTGAATATTGATCAGACCGATGACATGGAGAGATTTTGCAAGTCTTCTTGTATACTCTGCAATCTTGTCTTTTGCTTTCTGTGTCAGGCTCTGTGCCGGATATACAGAGATACTGTCTCCGGAATGGATTCCTGCACGCTCAATGTGTTCCATGATTCCAGGGATCAGAATGTCTTCGCCGTCACAAACTGCATCGACCTCGATTTCTTTCCCCTGTAAATATTTATCCACCAGAATCGGATGATCCTGTGCGATCCGGTTGATGATTCCGATAAATTCATCGATATCATTATCATTGATCGCGATCTGCATTCCCTGTCCACCCAATACGTAAGAAGGTCTTACCAGAACCGGATATCCAAGTCTGTTTGCAACTTCTTTGGCTTCTTCTGCAGTAAACACCGTTCCTCCTGTCGGACGTGGAATCTCGCACTCTTCAAGGATCTCATCGAATAATTCACGGTCTTCTGCTTTGTCTACATTCTCTGCAGAAGTTCCAAGGATCGGAACACCCATTTTCATCAGAGCTTCTGTCAGCTTGATCGCTGTCTGTCCACCAAACTGTACAACTGCACCGTCTGGCTTTTCGATATCTACAATACTCTCTACATCTTCCGGAGTCAGTGGTTCAAAATACAGCTTGTCTGCAATATCAAAGTCTGTACTAACTGTTTCCGGGTTGTTGTTCACGATGATCGTCTCGTACCCTTCTTTTGCAAATGCCCATGTACAGTGTACGGAACAGAAATCGAACTCGATTCCCTGACCGATACGGATCGGACCGGATCCAAGTACCAGAACTTTTTTCTTGTCACGAGTCTCTTCTACTTCATTCTCACTTCCAAATACAGAATAGTAGTACGGTGTCTCTGCCGCAAATTCTGCTGCACACGTATCTACGATCTTGTATGCTGCAACAATGCCGTTTGCATGACGCATATCGTGGATCTCACGCTCTGTCTTTCCTGTCAGCTGTGCGATCACGTTATCCGGGAACTCCATCCGTTTTGCTTCTTTTAACAGTTCCGGTGTCAGCTCTTCGGACTTCAGTGCGTTTTCCATCTCTACGATAATTGCAAATTTATCGATAAACCACTCATCGATCTGTGTGATCTCGTGAATTTTTTCGTAGCTTACACCTCGGCGGATTGCTTCTGCGATTCTCCACATACGCATATCATCCACGATCTCCAGCTGCTCTGTCAGTTCTTCCACAGACAGATCTGTGAAATCATAAGACATGAGGCTGTCTACATGCTGCTCCAGAGAGCGGATGGCTTTCATCAGCGCACCTTCAAAGTTGTCGCAGATACTCATCACCTCTCCGGTTGCCTTCATCTGTGTAGTCAGTGTTCTCTTTGCACTGATAAACTTATCAAACGGAAGTCTCGGAAGTTTTACGACACAGTAGTCCAGCATTGGTTCAAAGCTTGCATATGTCTTCTGTGTGATCGCATTTTTGATCTCATCCAGTGTATAACCAAGAGCGATCTTTGCTGCAACCTTCGCGATCGGATATCCTGTCGCTTTGGAAGCCAGCGCAGAAGAACGGCTGACACGCGGGTTTACCTCGATTACACAGTATTCAAATGTCTCCGGGTGCAGAGCATACTGTACGTTACATCCACCCGTGATATTCAGCTCACTGATAATATTTAAAGCGGAAGTACGCAGCATCTGATACTCTTTATCTCCCAGTGTCTGCGACGGTGCCACAACGATACTGTCTCCAGTGTGCACACCAACCGGGTCAATGTTTTCCATATTACATACTGTAATGCAGTTTCCGTTTCCGTCACGCATTACCTCGTACTCGATCTCTTTCCATCCTGCAATACAGCGCTCTACCAGAACCTGTCCTACACGGGAAAGACGAAGTCCGTTCTCCAGGATCTCCACCAGCTGTTCAGAATCATGTGCGATACCGCCGCCGCTTCCTCCCAGTGTGTATGCCGGACGAAGTACAACCGGATATCCGATCTTATTTGCAAATGCAAGACCGTCTTCTACGTTTTCTACGACCAGAGAAGCTGCAACCGGTTCTCCGATCTTTTCCATCGTTGCTTTAAATTCCAGACGATCCTCTGCCTTTTTGATTGTCTCAGAAGTTGTACCGATCAGGCGGACATTGTGTTCTCTTAAAAATCCTGCCTCTTCCAGTTCCATTGCCAGGTTCAGACCAGCCTGTCCTCCCAGTGTCGGAAGTACGCTGTCCGGCTGCTCTTTTAAAATCAGCTGTTCCACAACTTCTACTGTCAATGGCTCAATATATACTTTATCTGCGATATCTTTATCTGTCATGATCGTCGCCGGGTTGGAGTTCAACAGAACAACTTCGATTCCTTCTTCCTTCAAAGAACGGCATGCCTGTGTTCCTGCATAGTCAAACTCCGCTGCCTGTCCGATAATGATAGGACCGGACCCAATTACTAATACTTTTTTAATACGACTGTCTCTTGGCATTATTTCGCTCCTCCCATCATCTCAATGAATCTGTCAAACAGGTAACCGGAATCCTGTGGTCCCGGGCATGCTTCCGGATGGAACTGTACGGTAAAGATGTTCTTTCCGACATAGGCAAGTCCCTCGTTTGTTCCATCGTTGACATTCGTAAATGCAGGCACTGCCACATTTGGATCTACATTTTCTGCATCTACCACATAACCGTGATTCTGAGAAGAAATATATACACGATTTGTCTGAAGGTCTTTGACCGGATGATTTCCACCGCGATGTCCGTATTTTAACTTGTGTGTAGTCGCACCTGTAGCAAGAGCCATGAGCTGATGTCCAAGGCAAATTGCAAAGATCGGAATATCTGTATTGTACAATTTTTTGATTTCTTCAATAATAGAGGTGCAGTCTGCCGGGTCTCCAGGGCCGTTTGACAACATGATTCCGTCAGGATTCGATGAAATGATCTCTTCTGCAGTTGTGTGGGCCGGGTATACAGTCACTTCGCAACCACGCTGATTTAAAGATTTGGCAATATTATTTTTTGCTCCTAAATCCAGCAGTGCTACTTTCTTTCCTGTTCCTTCCAGAACATATTTCTCGCTGCATGTTACTTTAGAAACAACATCACCTACTGTGTAGGCCTTCAGCTTTGGAAGAATCTCTTCCAGATTGTAATTTTCATTTGTAGTAATCATACCATTCATGGTACCTTTTTCCCGTAAAATCTTTGTCAGAGCACGTGTGTCCACGCCTGCGATTCCAGGAATATCCTGCTCTTTCAAAAAGTCCTGAATCGTACCTTCACATCTGAAATTGCTTGGCATACGAGACAGCTCTCTTACAATATAACCATCCGGCCATGCTTTTCTTGATTCCATGTCCGGTGTGATTCCATAATTCCCAATCAACGGATACGTCATTACGACTGCCTGTCCCGCATAAGAAGGGTCTGTCAACACCTCTAAATATCCTGTCATGGAGGTATTAAACACGATTTCACTAATCATATCTCTTGTCGAACCAATGCTTGTTCCTGTAAACACGGTTCCATCTTCTAAAATCAGAAATGCCTTCATCTGTTCACCTTATCCCTTCGTAAATTTTCTCAAATTGTAAAGATTATACTACATACCCGGGAATATTTCAACCTGTTTTTAGAAAATTAAAGTGTCATCAATTTTATCGTAATGCCTGCGAATCCATTTCAGCCCTTTTTCCATATTTCCTTCTTCCAGGGCATTTACGATTTCTTCATGGATCTGACACCAGTCCTCATTTTTTGCTTCCTTTTGTACATGTGCGATTTCTTCTTCACAAAGACCGGACAAAGATTCCATCACTGCGACAAGCAATTGATTCTCTCCTGCACGGATCAGCTCCTGATGGAATCTTCGGTCATGCTCTGCCGTCTTTTCCGGTATCTGCATCTCTTTTATTTCTGCTTTCAGCCTCTTTAAAACTTCCGGATTTTTCAACCGCACTGCCTGTACAAATGCCTCCTGCTCCAGGATTCGCCGGATTCGGCTGACTTCCCTGTAGTTGCTCTGTCCGGTGAGCAGCATCATGGAAAACACATTTCCCAGACTTTTCTGCGGCATATTCACCAGAAAATTTCCTTTGCCCTGTCTGCTCTCCAGCATTCCGGTATGTTCCATTGTGCGAAGAGCCTCCCGGACAGAATTTCGTCCCAGATTCAGACTTGCCGCCAGCTCCCGCTCAGATGGGATCTTGCTTCCGCAGGAAAGTTTTCCTTCTTGTATCTGCTGTTTCAGATATTCGATCACTCTCTCATATGTTTTCTCATTCATTCCCTAAAAAACCTCTGAATCTTAAATATTCTGTCAATACCTCAACTGTACCTTCGATCCCCAAAACGCCGCTGTCCAGACACAGTTCGTAATCCTGTGCCAGTCCCCACTCCTGCTTTGTATAATATTTATGGAAAGAAGCTCGTCTGCTGTCTGTATCCTCCAGAAATTTCTTTGCCTTTGTCTCGGAAAGTCCTTCCCGCTCCATGATTCTCTGCACACGGATCTTGGGATCTGCATGGATAAAGACACGGACTGCTTCCGGATCTTCTCTGAAAATATGGCCTGCGCATCTTCCTATTATAATGCAGGACTCTTTCGACGCCAGCTCCCGGATTCTTTGAAACGGAATCCGTCCGACCTCCTGTTCAAACTGGCTCATAGCAATGGCATATAATAAACTGTTTACCGGCTCTTCCTCATAAAATGCCTGCACCTCTTCATAATCATCCGTACCTTCTGCAATCTTTTGAAGTTCTGCCTTTCCATAAAGAGGAAGAGAAAGTCTCTCTGCCAGTAATTCCCCGACTTTTCTTCCGCTGCTTCCGGACTGTCTTCCAATTGTAATGATCATACGCTTCATTTGTTCTTCCTCCCTTATAAACATCCTGCAAAAACAGATGCGAAAATTACGGTCAAAAGTCCGGCTACCGCAATCGCCAGACTGCTCATGGCGCCTTCTACCGGTCCCATCTCCATTGCTTTTGCTGTTCCGATCGCATGGGATGCTGTTCCCAGGGCCAGCCCCTTCGCTACTGGTTCTTTGATCCGAAATACCCGGTACACCACGTCTGCGATCATATTTCCCAGTACTCCGGTAATGATGATCACTGCAACGGTAATCGTAACAATTCCCCCTAGTTCTTCCGACACTCCCATTCCGATTGCTGTTGTAATTGATTTCGGAAGCAGTGTCACATACATATCATGAGAAAGTCCGAATAAATAAGACAGGCCAAGAACACTGAGTATACTTGTCAAAACTCCGGATAAGATTCCCGCCGCTACTGCTTTTAAATTCTTTTTCAGCAGATTTAACTGCTGATATAACGGAACTGCCAGACAAACGGTTGCCGGCGTGAGCAGGTAACTCAAATACTGTGCACCCTGATTGTAATCATCATAGGAAATATCCCCTACTGTCAGAATCGCCATAACACACAAAATGGCGATCAAAAGCGGATTAAAAATTGCCATCTTGAACTTTCGTTTTAAAAGCAGCCCTGCCTCGTAACCGATCAGACTGACTGCTGCACCGAAAAATACGGAATGTACTAAAAACTCTTTCATCTTACTGTCTCCTGTTCTGCTTTCTCTTTCTTCTTTTTACTATTGTGTATGACAGTCTGTGTCACTTTTGCAGTCACTGCCATTACCAGAACCGTAGTCACGACCGTGATCACACTGATCGGGATCCACACGGGCTTCAGCACTCCCCATGCATTCAAAAGACCGACTCCTGCAGGAATAAACATGACCGGCATGATCTCAATCAAAAAGACTGCCGCATCAGAAACCTGACTCAGCTTGAGCACCCCTGTTTTCAATGCCGCCAGCATAAGGATAAGCCCCCACACGCTTGCCGGAACAGGCAATGGCAGCGCAGCTTTTAACAGTTCTCCTAAAAAAGAAATCAGCAGGATGATTACAAATTGTCTCAATATTTTCATTTTCTCATTCTCCCTTATAACCAACTGGTAGTACCAGTTGATTATAAAAAAGACTTTTTCCTCTGTCAAGAATTTTTCACATTGTATCCACTTTAATTCAATTCTGCAATTCTGGAAACTCCCACATAAATTTGTGAAATCTTATACCAGGTCCGGTAATCCACGGTTCCTGTCTGCGGCAGACCAAAAATTTCCTGAAACTTTCTGACCGCCTCCGCAGTTGCCGGTCCATACACTCCGTCTGTCTGAATCTTTGGCAGCGCCGGATACGCCCCCGCGATCACATTGAGCTGTTCCTGAAGCTGACGTACCTTTGCTCCGCTGGATCCATTTTCCAGTGTATATCCCGGCCAGGAAGACGGGATTCCGGAAATTTCTTCCGCTGTATTGATATACATATCACTTCCGTAAAAATAACGCAGAATCTCAATCGGAGTATATCCCTGATCTCCCAGCTCCTTTGACCCCCATTGTGTCATCCAGTCGGGACAGCTCACCCTGGTACCATCACAATACTGCGTCAGAATCGGCTGCCGTACATTCGGACGGGACAGATAGTTTGCAAAAATCTCATCCACTACCGCCGAAATCGTATCGTACACATTTCGTTCCGGAATCCACTTGTGATCAAATGCTGTAGACGATGTGATCGTAAAATCATACCCTTTATTCCGATACCATTCTGTGTATACCCTGTTCAATGTAAATGACATAATCGCCAGCACATTTGCGCGGATCGTACTGTCCGGCCAGGTTGCATAAATCTCACTGGACGCCACATTTTTGATGTAATCCCGATATCTCACATAGTAATTTTTTGCCGTGGAGTCCCTCGGAGAACCATCGTGGACAACCACAAATTCCGGAATCACTACCCGGCTGAGCACGATCTCTCCGGACTCTGTGACCGGCTTGATCTCATCCTCCGCAATTTTCGCCGGATATTCCCCGTAGAGCGTATGTGCAGGAATCACGAACACTTCTCCCGGCTCTTCCTGTGTAACCTGAGGACGCATAGAAATATTTTGAATTGCCGTCACATCTGCCAGAATCTCCGCCCCTGAGATACTCACCGGTTCAAATCCTTCCGCCTCCACATTCAGTGTATATTCGGAATAGGGCTGCTGATCCGATTCCGGGTTCAGGCTGTACTCGATGGGCGGTGCCGCCAGTTCGATTTCTTCTGTCTGCCCGGATGAATCTGTCTGCAGCTTTTCCAGAGTATTTTCCGGAACTCCGGTATAAGAAATGGAAACCTGCGCATTCTGGATGGGAAAAGCCGTCACTTGTGATGTAATCTGGATCTGGAGTTTTCCCTTGTCTATGTGCTCCTGCTGCATTCGGATGGCCTGTGAGTTCCTCCTTTGATTTCTACTGTAATCCATATCCATTTTCCTTTTTCACAGTTTCTTCTAACTATATGCAAAGTATTCATAAAAAATAACGGACACTGGATGATCGAAAAAAAACGCTCCTGCTTTCGCAGAAACGTTTTTTTATACTGTATTCTTTTTGATCAAAACAACCGCATAATATCGTTATACATCACAAACACCATCAGTGCCATCAATGCTGCAAATCCAATAAAATGCACCATACCTTCTTTCTCCGGAGCGATCCGTTTTCTTCTCACCGCCTCGATCAGAAGAAATACCAGACGCCCTCCATCCAGTGCTGGGATTGGAAGCAGGTTCATGACACCTAAGTTGGCTGAGATCAGAATTCCCAGGTTCATCATACTTAAGATGACTACCGACCAGCCGGACGGTGCTGCCGCATCATAGGTATCATTGACTACCTCAACAATTCCTACCGGACCGGACAACTGATTCACACCTACTTCACCCGTCAGGAGCATCTTCAGGCACTCCAGCGTGTACTCTACCCAGTATTTTGCCGTGTATGCCCCATACTGGATACTTTTGAAAAATCCCGGTTTCTCCACCTCTGCAGAATAGGTAAATCCCATTCTCTTTGTGGTCTCATCCCCAAACTGTCGTTTTTCCATCTGGATCGTATGTTCTTTTCCATCGCGCTCAAAGGTCAGCTCTGCCGTGTCAGATGTACTGTGTGTCAGATTGTACAGCTGGAACTCTTCATAAATATGAATTTTCTTTCCATTGATCTCTGTGATCACATCCCCTTTTTTCAATCCCTGCTCACTTCCTGAGGAACCGGATTCGACTTCCTGTATCACAGGAACCGCATAGCCGGCTGCTCCCACCAGAATCGCTGACATCAGAAGCGCCAGGATAAAGTTAAACAAAGGTCCTGCCGCGATCACTGAAATTCTCGCCCACACGGACTTGCTGTTAAAGCTCCCCTCGGAAGTATCGTCTGCATCATCTTCTCCCATCATGCAGGCACCGCCCAGAGGGAGAAGTTTTAAGCTGAATTTGGTTCCTTTAAACTCCTTGCCAAACAGAGTCGGCCCCATTCCCAATGAAAATTCATCTACACGGATCCCGTTTAACTTTGCCAGCGTAAAATGTCCCAGTTCATGGATGATGATGATCAAACTGAACAGAAGAATTGCTAAAATAATACCCATATACTACCACCTGTTTTTGATATATTCATAAGTTTCCTGCTCTGTCTGAAGGATCTCTTCTACGGTTGGATCTGCAATCACTTTGTGCATCTCCATACAGCCGGCAATGATCTCCGGAATCTGCAGATAGCCAATCTCCCGATTCAAAAACATAGCAACCGCACGCTCGTTGGCTGCATTGAATACCGTTGGAAGAGAGCCGCCTGTTTTTCCGGCTTCATATGCCAGCTTCAATCCATAGAACGTCTCCATATCCGGGCGCTCAAACGTAATCTGGGAAAGTGTCTCAAAATCCAGCCTGTCTCCCGGAAGATACCGTCTCTTGGGATAATACAAAGCATACTGAATCGGAAGTTTCATATCCGGTGTTCCAAGCTGTGCGATCACCGCGCCGTCCACATATTCAACCATGGAATGAATGATACTCTGTGGCTGCACGACAACCTGGATCTGATCCACAGACACATCAAACAGCCATTTTGCCTCGATCACTTCCAGTCCTTTATTGACCATGGTGGAGGAATCGATCGTGATCTTGCGCCCCATCTCCCAGTTTGGATGCTTCAGCGCATCTTCCACCTGAATATTAAGAAGCTCTTCCCGCTTTTTCCCGCGGAACGGTCCACCGGACGCTGTGAGCAGGATCTTATGCAGCGCCTTGTGCTGCCCTCCCTGCAAAGACTGGAAAATGGCACTGTGCTCACTGTCTACCGGAAGAATGGAAACTCCGTACTCCTTTGCCAGCGGCATAATGATGTGTCCTGCTGTCACCAGTGTCTCTTTATTCGCCAGTGCGATATCCTTTCCTGCCTTGATTCCCTCGATCGTCGGCAGGATTCCGATCATTCCTACGATCGCTGTCACCAGGATTTCTGCATCCTGCTGTACTGCCACTTCTATGAGTCCGTCCATTCCGGATACTACCTTCACATCCAGATCTTTGACATTCTCTCTGAGTTCTTTGGCTTTTGCCTCGTCCCACACCGCTGCCAGCACCGGATGAAACTTACGGATCTGCGCTTCCAGAAGCCCGATATTACTTCCGGCCGCCAGCGCCGTGACCTCGATATCCCGATTTTCTCTTACGACTTCCAGTGTCTGGGTTCCGATAGAGCCGGTCGAACCAAGTATTGCTATTTTTTTCATATCTGTTTTCCTTCTTTCTTAGAGAAGCACGGAAAGATAAAAAATGATCGGTGCCGTGAAAATAATACTGTCAAATCTGTCCAGAATCCCACCGTGTCCCGGTATCAACTTTCCGTAATCTTTGATGTCATGATTTCTCTTGATCGCGGATGCTGCCAGATCTCCGCCTGCTGCACCAATCATTGCAAAGCTGGCCACACTGACTCCTGCATTGCCCCAGTGGTTGATTGCAAGTGCATAGAGAACTGCGATCAGCGCTGCTCCCGCGATTCCGCCGATTCCGCCTTCCACAGACTTCTTCGGACTCAGCTTCGGTGCCATCTTATGCTTACCGATCAGCATCCCCACACAATATGCGCAGGTATCACATCCCCAGGCACAGATAAACACCAGCCATACCTGGAAGACACCGCCCGGCAGAATTCTTGTCTGATAAATGTAAGACAACATCACTGCCACATAAAATACCCCGAAAAACGCTGCCAGTATCTGCTCAGTCCGATACCTCGGATAAGCAAATACAAGAACTGCCATCAGACAGATCACAAATGCCATGAACAACAGCATAAACCAGTCTGTCGCATCCGGCAGAAGCGGTTTTGCATACAACAATCCATAATACCCTGCGGCAAATAAAAATCCGCAGATTCCCACTGCCTTGTTCTGAATCTCAAATACTCTGTACAACTCGTATACTCCGATCATACTGATCAGAAACAGAGTCGCAAACAGTACATTTCCTCCCGTGATCACTGTAACAAGTGCGATCACCACCAAGAGGATTCCACTTAAAAGACGTGTCTTAAACATCTTCTTCCTCCTTCACACCGCCGTATCTTCTGTCTCTTTTATTATACTGCACAATTGCCTTTTCTAATTCCTCTTTTGTAAAATCCGGCCACGGAACATCCGTAAAGTAAAATTCGGTGTACGCCAGCTGCCATAATAAATAATTCGAAAGGCGCAATTCTCCGCTGGTACGGATCAAAAGATCCGGATCTGGAATCCCATGGGTATCCAGATAAGACTCGTACAGTGTCTCATCAATCTCCTCTGGCACGACTTTTCCATCCGCACAGTCTCTTGCCAGACGGCGCATCGCACGGAGCATCTCATCCCTGCTGCCATAATTCAACGCGATCTGAAAATTCAATCCCCCGTTATTCTTCGTCGCT
>OBVH01000914.1_pt1 | contig 11432 bp, 9 predicted proteins | sample 1495001 | NCBI WGS metagenome assembly OBVH01 (sample SAMEA2579959, study PRJEB22360) | human gut metagenome
TCATAAACTGCACCTTCAGATGTCAGATTATGTCCAACATTTGGGGTGCAGTTCAGTGAACGCCTTATCCGGCCTCCGGATGGCGCGGGAATTTGTAGGCATGATAAGACGCGGCAGCGTCGCATCAGGCATCTGCGCACGACTTATCTATGTTTACCACATCAAATCATCAGGCACTTTGAAGTCGGCATACGGATCGTCTTCATCCTGCTCTTCGGCGCTGAGCGCGCTGTGCAACACAATACTGCTGGCATCACGCTGAGCAATTTTATCGGCAACGCTGGCGGGAATAATGGCGTATTCACCTTCGCTATTGTTATCGAGCAACAAGCGGGCAATCGCCAGACGACCATTAATCAACTGCGCCTGTGTGAGCTTATCGACAAAAATCTTCTTAATCAGATTGCCGTCAGTGAAGTTAAAACCAATATCGCCATTGGCAATGGTGATTCGGTTCATTTCAATGAGCTGCTTCACCTGAGCTTTATATTCTTTCGCCAACGCCGCTTGTTTTTGTTGCTCGCTAAGCTGTTTATCACGCTCAAGCTGTGCCTTTTTATTTTCTTCTACCGCCGCCCGAGCTTCACGCGCCTGAACGCGCGATTTTTTCGCCGTTCTCTCGACCTTCGCCGCTTTTTTGCTGGTGACTAATCCTGCTTTGAGCAACTGCTCTTGTAAGGTAAGTTTTGCCATCTTTGTTTCCAAACCCGCTGAATAATTTTTAGCGAGTATACCTGTAAACGCCGTAGGTGTATTGGGGGCAAGTCCCTTTCGCCCCTACTTAATAAGGCGCGTCAGGCATCGGCGCACGGCTGCATTCGTGATCTCCGGCTCATCAAAATAAACACTGCCAGGCCGGCAACAAGAATACCCGGCGCAGAAGCGGCCATTACGCCAACCGTGCCAGTGCCTAATGCCAGCATTTTCCCGGCCAGTAACGGACCGCTCATAGCCCCCAGACGCCCTACCGCCACGGCTGTTCCCACACCTGTTGCGCGGATCTGCGAACTGTAAAACAACGGTGCCAGGGCATACAAAACGCTTTGCCCACCTGTCGCAAACAACCCCGCGACGAATCCCGCCAGCAACATACCGTTAAATGACGACACCGTTCCCAGCGCCAGCAGCGAAGCTAACATGCCGCTATAAATCAGTAGCGACATGGTTACTGGACGCAGCTTATCCATCAATGCGCCCAACATTAACGTCCCGCTTGCCGCACCCATTTGCAGTGCAAACATCACCCCTGCCGCCTGCGATGGCTGGAATCCTTGCTCCACCAAAAGCAGCGGTAGCCAGTTGATCAACATGTAGACCACCAGCAGAGTGAAGAAATAACACAACCACAGCAGCAGCGTCGCGGTTGCCGTTTCTGGCGCAAATAACGCACGCAGTGTTTTTCGCCAGCGAAAACCGCCGACTCTGGCAGCCAGCGCATTAATAGCGGCACCAGAATCAACGGCACCACACCACCTACCCAAAACACCGTTTGCCATGCTAAGTTTGCCCCCGCGAAACCCAGTGTCGCCCCCAGCCCGACACCGGTCATCAGTCGCGCAAAGACCAGTGAGGGGAAATCCCAGGCAATCGCCGTTGCCAATGAGAACAAACCAAACAGCGCAACTGAGCCAATCAAAATGCGCTTGCGACCATAACGGTCCGCCAGCATTCCGCCAACCAACGCGCCGGGTAGCAAACCGAGTATTCCGGCGCTGAATATCCAGCCCATTTGCATTTTATCGAGTGCGAAAGCCTGGGCGATGCCACCCGCCGCAATGCCAGCCGCCTGAAGATCGAGTCCTTCCATCAGAGCGACCAAAAAACAAAGCCCGATGGTCAGCATCAGGCGGGATGAAGATGATGAAGGGATACGAGTCGACATAAGATGAACCTCGTTGCGAGTGCAGGTGAATCGCGGCTGATACATTGCCAGCCGCGTAATCAGAACCATTTAATGACTGCCTACAGGCGAAGAAAATGTAGGCCGAACAAGGCGTTTACACCGCATCCGGCAGTCGTGCTGGGATGGGCATACAAAATGCACGTTCTCGGCAGTCATCATTATTTGTTGTTGCGCAGATCCAGCGCCACGTCGACGATCATATCCTCCTGGCCGCCAACCATCCGGCGTTTGCCCAACTCAACGAGAATATCCACCGCGCTTAAGCCATAACGCGCCGCCGCCGTTTCACAGTGACGCAGGAAGCTCGAGTAAACACCGGCGTATCCCAGCGCCAGCGTTTCGCGATCGACTCGTACCGGACGATCCTGCAACGGACGCACCAGGTCGTCAGCGGCATCCATTAACGCATAGAGATCGGTCCCATGCTGCCAACCCAGTTTATCCGCGGCGGCAATAAACACTTCCAGCGGTGCGTTACCTGCGCCCGCGCCCATTCCCGCGAGGCTGGCGTCGATTCGGTCGCAGCCCTCTTCCACCGCCGCGATAGAGTTCGCCACGCCAAGACTCAGGTTATGGTGAGCGTGCATGCCGGTTTGCGTTTCTGGTTTCAGCTCTGCTTTCAGGGCGCGGAAACGGTCACGGATATCGCTCATGTTCATCGCACCGCCAGAATCCACCACATAAATACAGGTCGCACCGTAGCCTTCCATCAGCTTTGCCTGCTTTGCGAGATTCTCCGGCGTGGTCATATGGCTCATCATCAGAAAACCAACGGTGTCCATTCCGAGCTCGCGGGCATACTGAATATGCTGGGCGGAAACATCGGCTTCGGTACAGTGCGTTGCCACACGAACCACCCGCGCGCCAGCCTGCCAGGCATTTTTCAGATCGTGAATAGTGCCGATTCCTGGCAGCAACAACGTCGCGATTTTGGCGTGCTTCACCACATCCGCCGCCGCTTCAATCCATTCAAGGTCGCTATGTGCGCCGAAACCATAGTTAAAGCTGGAACCCTGCAAACCGTCGCCGTGGGCCACTTCAATCGAATCCACGCGGGCATCATCCAGTGCTTTGGCAATCTGGCGAACGTTTTCCAGCGAATACTGATGACGAATGGCGTGCATACCGTCACGCAACGTGACGTCCGAGATATAAAGTTTTTTACCGTTCATGCCGCTTCTCCTGCCTTGCGCGCCAGTGACTGGGCCATTTTTTCCGCTGTCGCCAGCGCACTGGAAGTCATAATGTCGAGGTTGCCCGCATAGGCAGGCAGATAATGCGCTGCGCCTTCGACTTCCAGCCAGACCGCCGTTTTCAGCCCGGAGAACTGCCCCACGCCCGGTAAATTGACCGGTTTATCCTGCGGGATGACTTCAAACTGCACGCGCTGTTTCAGGCGATAACCCAGTACGTAAGCCTGCACCGCCTCAGCCATTTCATTGATTGAGGCTTCGATATCATCTTGTGAAGCTTCGTCGCTCAATACATACACCGTGTCACGCATCATCAACGGTGGCTCTGCTGGGTTAAGCACAATAATCGCCTTCCCTTTTGCCGCGCCACCCACCACTTCAATGGCGCGCGAAGTGGTTTCCGTAAATTCATCGATATTGGCACGCGTGCCAGGTCCGGCAGATTTACTGGCAATAGAAGCGATAATTTCGGCGTAATGAACACGCGCCACGCGTGAAACTGCCGCCACCATTGGAATGGTGGCCTGGCCGCCGCAGGTGACCATGTTGACGTTCAGTTGATCGACATTCGCCTCGAGATTAACGACCGGCACGCAGTAGGGGCCGATGGCAGCAGGCGTCAGGTCAATTAAGCGAATATCCGGTTTCGCTTCGCGCAAAGCGGCATCGTTTTTCACATGCGCACCCGCGCTGGTCGCATCAAATACAATGTCGATATCAGCAAATTCAGGCATGTTCATCAGCCCGATCACCCCTTCATGGGTGGTGGCGACGCCCATACGTCTGGCACGCGCCAGACCGTCGGACTGAGGATCAATGCCGACCATCACCGCCATCTCCAGATGCTGACCGTGACGCAAAATTTTAATCATCAGATCGGTGCCAATGTTGCCAGAACCGATAATGGCGACTTTACGCTTACTCATGACAGACTTCCTTTTGGGGCTGCGCTTGAAAATGTCGCAGCAACTGAACCTATGCCTTCGATATGGGCTTCAAAACGATCGCCCGCATTCACCGCCACCATCGGACCTAATGCCCCGGTAAGAATGATATCTCCGGCGCGCAGCGGTTCACCCAGGCTGGCCATTTTGCGTGCCAGCCAGACGGCGGCATTAAGCGGATGTCCCAGGCATTCGCTGCCACGCCCGCTGGAAACCTCTTCGTTATTACGCGTCATCTTCATGGCGCAGTTTTTCAGGTCTAACCCCGCCGGACGTTGCGCCGGACCGCCGATGACATACACCCCGCAGGAGGCGTTATCTGCCACGGTATCGACAAACTGAATCGACCAGTCGCGAATGCGGCTCCCCACCACTTCCAGCGCCGGAAGTACCCATTCAATGGCGTTATACAATTCGTCGAAAGTGATATCGGTTGCGGGTAGATCGCGGCTCAACACCAGTGCAATCTCCGCTTCAATGCGGGGTTGCAGAACACGGGAAAAAGGAATAGTTTCGTTATCGCCATAACACATGTCGGCAAATAATGTCCCAAAATCCGGTTGATCAACGCCCAGTTGTTGCTGCACTTTCGGATGCGTCAGGCCCACTTTACGCCCCACCACGCGACGCCCCTGCGCAACGTCATGTTGCACATTGATGCGCTGAATGGCGTAGGCCGCTTCAGCGTTTTCAATACCAATCAGATCGCGCAGCGGCGCAATCGCTTCGCCCTGCTCTGCGGCGCGGCGTAAATCCGCCGCCAGTTGCTCAAGAGTATGCTTCGTCATGACCGTTCCTTAAGGGCGTGCGAGGAAATTCAGCACCAGTTGATTGAAAGCGTCGGCATGTTCCCACTGCGCCCAGTGACCACAGTCGCGGAAGATATGCAGTTCAGAACCGGCAATGCCGGACAGCAGACGCAGACCCGCATCCATCGGCACAAAGCGGTCGTTGCGCCCCCAGACAATCAGGGTTTGCGCTTTGATTTCCGCCAGACGTGGGCCAAAATCCGGGAACTGTTTCGGATTGGCTTCCAGGCTCTTAACGAAGTTTTCCAGGTGATCGCGGCGCGACAGCATATTATTCAGGCGCGCTTCAAACAGGGCGTCGGTCAAATCGCTGGTATCAAAAACGAAGATATCCATCATCAGCTTCAGGTTTTCGATAGTCGGCTGACGATAAAGCTGATTCAGTCGCTTAATACCTTCGGTTGGCATCGGCGTAAACAAACTCATACCGCCCGTACCGCCGCCCATCAGCACCAGTTTGCCGACGCGCTCCGGCCAGTTAAGGGTGAACGCCACAGAACTATGGCCGCCCATCGAGTTGCCCAGCAGGTGGATTTTGGCGATATCCAGTTGATCCACCACGCTTTTCAGGATTCGCGCATTAAGATCCGATCGCGAACCACTATTAACGATCGAATCGCTCTTACCCCAACCCGGGCAATCCAGCAGGATCACCCGATAGCCCGCCTCTACCAGCGGATCGATATTGCGGCTGAAGTTCGCCCAGCCAGTAGCACCCGGGCCGGAACCGTGCAGCAGGACAACGGTTTCGTCGCCTTGTCCGCAGTCATTAAAATGGATGCGCAGCGTTTTACCCGCTTCTTCTACATTCAGAAAACGGCTGGTGGCGGCTTCGGTTTGTGGCTGATAACTCATCATCTTCTCCTGCATATTCAGTTCTCTGTTCTGGCGCTTAACGAGCCAAATCCGGCAATCCACTCCGGGATTGGGCGGTAATAACGCCCTTCGCTACGCCAGTTGCCAAACGCAGAAATAGCGGCAAAAGCGGCGACCCAGGTTTTGATTTCATGTGTCGACTTTCCGGCAATAGCAGAAAGCTCTTCGTTACTGACGGCATCCAGTTCCTGTATGCGTCCCTGCTCCAGCAAAGTCATGAACTGGTTATCCCAAATCGGGTTGAGCGGATGCAGCGTTCTCTGATCCTCAACAAACTTCTCAGCGGCGCTAATCACCCGTTGCTGACGCAATTCGCGCTCACTGGCGGGTAAATCTTTCCCGCTCCCCAACAGACGGTCGCGCATATGGGCATCGGCTTTCGCCAGTTCGGGCACCGGCGGCTGATGGGAAAGCCCACCGGACCCCAGGAACAGCACGCGTTTATTGAGAGTGCTGGTGAAACGTCCAATGGCTTCCCCCAACATGCGGGTACGCTGGAAACCGGGCAGCGGCGTGGCGACACCGTTGATGAACACAGGCAGAACTGGCACCTTATCCAGCCCACCGAGCAGGAACTCCAGCGGCTGGGCGAACCCGTGGTCCACCTGCATACAGTAAGAAACGGCAAGATCGATTCCGCTCTTCATGACGGCATGCGCACAGGCCTCCGCCAGCTCCACAGGCACGGGCAGCTCACCTGCCGCACTGCCGAAATCACCAATTGCCGTCGCTCCAACGCCTAAACAGAACGGTGGCATCACGTCATAGAAAAAGCCGTTGTAGTGATCTGGCGCAAACAGCACCACCAACTCAGGGGAGAAAGCCGCAATACGCTCGCGGGCGCTGGCAATCACGCCATTGACCTCATCGAGTACCTCTTGTGCCGGGTCGACATACCCCACCAGCGGCGAGTGGGAAAGACAGTGAAGATAAGCGTGCATATCAGGCTACCTTTTCGACAGAAACGTCGGCATCAGGGCGGGTCAGCGTCATCACCGACGCCAGTTTATTCAGGGTCTTGCCCAGGGTTTGCGGAATGGCGGTGGCGGCAACAAAGCGATCCGGGCGCATCACCACCAGCGAAGCATTGTGTTGCGCGAACCAGCTACGCAGACGACCTTGCGTATCGCCCACGCGTAGCACGCCGTCGTGGTTATCCTGTGCGGTATGAATTTGCACTTCCGGCACCACCTGAATGAAGCGTGTGCCCAACGCGCGCCACTGCTGGATTTGCTCGTCGCTCATCCCCCACAGTGGATTGCATCCCCAGCCAATTACCGCGAAGTTCGCGCCGATCGCGTTATCGAGCAGCGTCACGTCGCCGTTTTCCAGCGTGACTTTCGGCTGAATAAACATCTTGCCGACCGGAGAGTGCTTCGCTTCGCCCTCACGTACCAGCGCACCGCCGTAATATTGCGGCATCGGCTTGAAGCGCATTTCGAGGAAGTAGCGTTTTACTGGCGGCAGATAATTCAACAGCCAGGAAACGCCGTCACGTAACGTACCCTGCCAGCGTTTCGGCGGAGCCAGCACGTTGCCCGCCGTCACGGACAGGTCAATCATCGCTTTGGCGTGATCGCGACGTTCTTGTTGATAGGTATCGAGCAGCGCATCGCGGGCTTTCCCCTGGATAACCAACGCCAGTTTCCATGCGAGGTTAAAGGCGTCGCGCATGCCACTGTTATAGCCCTGCCCCTGCCATACCGGCATGATGTGCGCGGCATCGCCCGCCAGCAGTACGCGATCAATACGAAAACGTTGCGCCAGTCGCGCGTTGTGGGTGTAGACACGCTGGCGAATCAATTCAACATTGTCCGGATTAGGCAGCACTTTGCTTAACAGCTTGCGCATATTTTGCGGCTCACGCAGCTGTTCTTCGGTTTCTCCCGGCATCACCATAAATTCAAAGCGACGTACCGCATGAGGCAGCGCGGCAGAAACATACGGGCGCACCGGATCACAACACAAATAGATATGCGGCGTACTTAACGGATCGTTGGCGATATCTACCACAATCCACTGATTTGGCGCAGTTTTACCTTCAAACGGCACATTCAGGGTGCGACGGACAAAACTTGCCCCACCATCACAGGCCACCAGCCACTGGGCTTTGACCGTTTCCCGCTGCCCTTCTTCCGTTTTCAGATGCAAGGTCACTTCGTCATCTTGTTGGCTGAAGGCCTCCAGCTCGCGGGAAAACAGGCAGCGCACATTCGGAAAACGCGACAATCCTTCCAGCATCACCGCATCGACCTGAGGCTGAATAAAGGCGTTACGGCGCGGCCAGCCAAATTCATCGGTCATTGGCTGAATATCAGCAAAACAGCGACCTTTTGGGGTGAGAAAACGCATCGCGTGCCACGGCGTAGTGTGCGGCAGAACATTATCGACCAGGCCAACCGACTGCATGGTGCGCAGCGCCTCGTCATCAATACCAATCGCACGCGGGTAGTCGATCAACTTATCGAGTTTCTCCACCACCAGCACGTCAATGCCCATCTGGCCGAGATAGTTCGCCATCATCAGCCCGACCGGACCGGCACCAGCGATCGCCACCTGAACGCTATGGTTAACAGCAGGCTGGATGTCAGGGTGTTGTATTGCCATTTCAGTACCTCACGACTCGGACAAAATGCCGTTGCGCGCACAGTACAGCGCAACTTATTTTGTTAAAAACATGTAAATGATTTTTTATTGTGCGCTCAGTATAGGAAGGGTGTTTTCGGCTACAATCAAAACATGCCCGAATGTGCACCAGGTGCACCACGTTGTTTTAAATATATAAATGTCAATTAATATGCAGAACAATGAGCAGACGGAATACAAAACCGTGCGCGGCTTAACCCGCGGTCTAATGTTATTAAATATGTTAAATAAACTTGATGGCGGTGCCAGCGTCGGGCTGCTGGCGGAACTCAGCGGCCTGCATCGCACCACTGTGCGGCGACTGCTGGAGACGCTGCAGGAAGAGGGATATGTCCGGCGTAGTCCCTCCGATGATAGTTTCCGTTTGACCATCAAAGTGCGGCAATTAAGCGAAGGATTTCGTGACGAACAGTGGATTTCTGCACTGGCGGCCCCACTGCTGGGCGATCTGTTGCGCGAAGTGGTATGGCCGACAGATGTGTCCACCCTGGATGTTGATGCAATGGTGGTACGCGAAACCACCCATCGTTTCAGCCGCTTATCTTTTCACCGGGCAATGGTCGGGCGACGTTTACCGCTTCTGAAAACCGCCTCGGGCCTGACCTGGCTGGCCTTTTGCCCGGAACAAGAACGCAAGGAATTAATCGAGATGTTAGCCTCCCGCCCCGGTGATGACTATCAACTGGCACGGGAACCGTTAAAGCTGGAAGCCATTCTGGCGCGGGCGCGCAAAGAGGGGTACGGACAGAACTACCGCGGCTGGGAGCAAGAAGAAAAGATCGCCTCTATTGCCGTACCGCTGCGCAGTGAACAACGGGTGATTGGCTGTCTGAATCTGGTGTATATGGCGAGCGCAATGACCATTGAACAGGCAGCGGAAAAGCATCTTCCGGCGCTACAACGGGTGGCAAAACAGATCGAAGAAGGGGTTGAATCGCAGGCTATTCTGGTGGCCGGACGGCGAAGCGGCGTGCATTTACGTTGACACCATCGAATGGCGCAAAACCTTTCGTGGTATGGCATGATAGCGCCCGGAAGAGAGTCAATTCAGGGTGGTGAATGTGAAACCAGTAACGCTATACGATGTCGCAGAGTATGCCGGTGTCTCTTATCAGACCGTTTCCCGCGTGGTGAACCAGGCCAGCCACGTTTCTGCGAAAACGCGGGAAAAAGTAGAAGCGGCGATGGCGGAGCTGAATTACATTCCCAACCGCGTGGCACAACAACTGGCGGGCAAGCAGTCGTTGCTGATTGGCGTTGCCACCTCCAGTCTGGCCCTGCACGCGCCGTCGCAAATTGTCGCGGCGATTAAATCTCGCGCCGATCAACTGGGTGCCAGCGTGGTGGTGTCGATGGTAGAACGAAGCGGCGTCGAAGCCTGTAAAGCGGCGGTGCACAATCTTCTCGCGCAACGCGTCAGTGGGCTGATCATTAACTATCCGCTGGATGACCAGGATGCCATTGCTGTGGAAGCTGCCTGCGCTAATGTTCCGGCTTTATTTCTTGATGTCTCTGACCAGACACCCATCAACAGTATTATTTTCTCCCATGAAGACGGTACGCGACTGGGCGTGGAGCATCTGGTCGCATTGGGTCACCAGCAAATCGCGCTGTTAGCAGGTCCATTAAGTTCTGTCTCGGCGCGTCTGCGCCTGGCGGGCTGGCATAAATATCTCACTCGCAATCAAATTCAGCCGATAGCGGAACGGGAAGGCGACTGGAGCGCCATGTCCGGTTTTCAACAAACCATGCAAATGCTGAATGAGGGCATCGTCCCCACTGCGATGCTGGTTGCCAACGATCAGATGGCGCTGGGCGCAATGCGCGCCATTACCGAGTCCGGACTGCGCGTTGGTGCGGATATCTCGGTAGTGGGATACGACGATACCGAAGACAGCTCGTGTTATATCCCGCCGTTAACCACCATCAAACAGGATTTTCGCCTGCTGGGGCAAACCAGCGTGGACCGCTTGCTGCAACTCTCTCAGGGCCAGGCGGTGAAGGGCAATCAGCTGTTGCCCGTCTCACTGGTGAAAAGAAAAACCACCCTTCCGCCCAATACGCAAACCGCTTCTCCCCAGGCGTTGGCAGATTCTTTAATGCAGCTGGCGCGACAAATTTCCCGACTGGAAAGCGGGCAGTGAGCGCAACGCAATTAATGTGAGTCAGCTCACTCATTAGGCACCCCAGGCTTTACACTTTATGCGTCCGGCTCGTATGTTGTGTGGAATTGTGAGCGGATAACAATTTCACACAGGATACAGCTATGACTATGATTACGGATTCACTGGCCGTCGTATTACAACGTCGTGACTGGGAAAACCCTGGCGTTACCCAACTTAATCGCCTTGCGGCACATCCCCCTTTCGCCAGCTGGCGTAATAGCGAAGAGGCCCGCACCGATCGCCCTTCCCAACAGTTGCGCAGCCTGAATGGCGAATGGCGCTTTGCCTGGTTTCCGGCACCAGAAGCGGTGCCGGAAAGCTGGCTGGAGTGCGATCTTCCTGAGGCCGATACTGTCGTCGTCCCCTCAAACTGGCAGATGCACGGTTACGATGCGCCTATCTACACCAACGTGACCTATCCCATTACGGTCAATCCGCCGTTTGTTCCCGCGGAGAATCCGACGGGTTGTTACTCGCTCACATTTAATGTTGATAAAAGCTGGCTACAGGAAGGCCAGACGCGAATTATTTTTGATGGCGTTAACTCGGCGTTTCATCTGTGGTGCAACGGGCGCTGGGTCGGTTACGGACAGGACAGCCGTTTGCCGTCTGAATTTGACCTGAGCGCATTTTTACGCGCCGGAGAAAACCGCCTCGCGGTGATGGTACTGCGCTGGAGTGACGGCAGTTATCTGGAAGATCAGGATATGTGGCGGATGAGCGGCATTTTCCGTGACGTCTCGTTGCTGCACAAACCGACCACACAAATCAGCGATTTCCATGTTGCCACTCGCTTTAATGATGATTTCAGCCGCGCGGTACTGGAGGCAGAAGTTCAGATGTGCGGCGAACTGCGCGATGAGCTGCGGGTGACGGTTTCTTTGTGGCAGGGGGAA
>OBVH01000922.1_pt1 | contig 11368 bp, 13 predicted proteins | sample 1495001 | NCBI WGS metagenome assembly OBVH01 (sample SAMEA2579959, study PRJEB22360) | human gut metagenome
TCGGATGTTCTGGTGAATGTAATTGATACAAATTGCAATATGTTTCGAGGAAATATCTTGTTTTTGCAGCCGTTTCATTTTCAGTGCGTATTCCATACAGGCTTCATCGTGCAGGGCTTCCATGTCCACCAGTCGGTGGGTTTGGTCGGCAGATTGGATGTAGTTGTCTTGAATGTCGAACGCTTGTACTTCCGGCATGCCGGCTTGTATGCAGAAATGTGTGAGCATGGTAACGGTGACGATGAAATGATACCGCATATTTTGAACGGAAGTTTCTGAAAGAACATTGTTGTCACAGAGTTTTCGGAAATCTTTTTTTTCTAGAAATGCTTCTACTTCCTGTAAATTTCCGCTGCTGACCAGTTGATAGAATCGGGAGCGGATTTCGGTTGGATAATGTAGGACTTTTTGTTTCGATTTGTTTTTTTGATAAAAATTTGTTGCCATAATGATTTTGCCCCCTGACCAAGCTGAAAATGAAACTATCTTAATTATAACACATATTTTGTAGAAACACAAGAGGCAAAATCGAAAATATGGCAATTTATTTTTGAAAAATCAGAAATTTTATGAGTTCATCATGAATCGAATCCGGATTCCCAATAAATGGGATGATGAATCTGTGGCAGAAACTGTTCCAGAAAGACATTTTGCGACAGAAAAACGCTGGAAACATCCGAACAGGGCGAGAACCACCAGTGAGAAACCGACTGAAAATCGGGGTGCACATAGAGCGGACATTGATTTTGGGCATCAAACAGCAGCCCCAACGGTGAGAGCGTATGCGGAAGGCAGTGCAGCAGCGTACAGCAAGCAGCGGTCAAGGATTCTGAACCGGATGGTGCAGGGGTTTCTTCTGGGTGCAGATAGAGTGCATAGCCGGATTGGTGCGGAATCACGCTGCAAACTGGCATGGTTGCTTCTAATTTTGACTTTTTCAGCAGGCTTTTCCATTGATTGCGGTTGGTGTAAGCCGGATGACAGTACCGCACAAATTGCAGATTGGTACGCATGAAAAAGGAATAGATTTGTAATGCAGTTGAGTTCATATCGGTTTCTTTCCCTCCTGCTGTGGACAGACGGTATGCAGATAGTAGTCTACAAAATGTTTCGGGGTCAGTCCGGTAAATTCTTTGCATTCCCGCTGGAAATGGGCTTGGTCAGCGTAGTGAAACATGGTAATATAGTCAGAGATGCTCTTTTCTTCATGGGATTGCTGCATCATGGTATGCAGGGCAGCTTGAAAGCGTGTGATACGGGCAAACATTTTCGGAGCATAGCCCAGTGCTTTCGAGAACATCCGGTTGAGGTGGCGTTCGGAATAGCAAAGCGTTTCTGCCATTTCGCTGATTTCCAATTCTCCGTTGGAGGATGCCATTAAATATAGCATATCCTGTACAGTTTCCGGAACGGTGCAGGATTCCGGTTCTGTTTGTGCCAGTTCCGATTGCACGATGGCAACCCGTTCGGAGAGCTGTTCTGTTGCAAACAGTCGCTCCATCAGGGAACAGACTGCCGGAGAAAGTTGCGGAACAAAGGTTTCGGTGTTGGTGACTTCTCGAATCGAAAGCGGAACATCTGGGAAGAACATCCCCGGTTTCATCCGGATTCCGAAGTAGGCAGCATCCGGATAGACAATCAGCGGCTTTCGGGCGAGCGGAGAACCAATGAGTTCCAGTTTGAATTGCTGGTCGTGCTGAATGAAGACCACATCCACGCAGCCATCTGGAATACAGACCATGAACAAATCCTGATTCTGCGAACGGTCAATAATTTTATGCGTGGAGAACTGATAGAACCGTGCGGTATAAGGCGTGGTCTGTACCTGTTCTTCATATTGCTTGACATCAAATGAAAAGAACGGTTGATGCATATGAAATTCCTGATAGGATGGATAAGCATTTTTCATCAAAAAGACTCCTTTCCGGCAGAAACGTCTTGGAATATCTCCTATTATAAAAATGGTGTCTGATTTTGTCAATTGCACGGGAATGATTTCTTATTTTGGTATGCGACTTTTTCGATGGACTTTCAAAAATAAAGTTTCCAATGCGGAATTTTTCTGTTTTTCGGCAGTGAAAAAAGAAAAATAACGGTTTCATGATGTCCGATTTTTTCAATAAAAGCGATAAATGCCATGCTATAATAGAGCCATAAACAAAAAACAAATTCGACAGATGCAAAGGTGCATGAGAACCAGATTCGTTCTCGTGCACCTTTTGTTTTTTGTTTCCCATAGCGGATTTTCCCAATATGGAAGAAATCCAGAATGACAATAGAGGAGGTCCTTGTCATGCGAATTAGCGAGCATCCCATTATTGAAAGCTACAACAAGGGAAGAAAGGTCACTTTTTCCTTTGATGGAAAGGAATTAAGCGGCTACGAAGGCGAGTCCATTGCGGCAGCACTGAAAGCAGCCGGTGTGATGGTGCATCGTTATACGGCAAAGCAGCACAAGCCCCGTGGAATCTTCTGTGCAATCGGAAGATGTACGGACTGTGTTATGATTGTCAATGGCGTCCCGAATGTGCGTACTTGTGTGACTCCATTAGAGGAAGGCATGCAGATTCAGACACAATATGGTGTAGAACCGAAGAAGGAGGACTAAGATATGAAACGACATGAATTGATTGTCATCGGTGCAGGCCCTGCCGGCTTGAGTGCAGCCATTGAGGCAAAAAAGAACGGCATGGATGTCATCGTATTTGATGAAAACCAGCGGCCGGGCGGTCAGCTGTTCAAGCAGATTCATAAGTTCTTCGGTTCAAAGGAACATCATGCAAAAGTGCGTGGATTCCGAATCGGTCAGCAGCTGCTGGAAGAAGCCGAGGGGCTGGGCGTTCGAGTAGAATTAGATGCAACCGTCATGGGCATCTATGAAAATAAAGAAGTCACCGTGAAGAAAGACGGCGAAGTCCATCACTATAAGGGCGATGCCATCATCATTGCAACGGGTGCAGCAGAAAACATGATTCCGTTCAAGGGCTGGAACATTCCGGGTGTCATCGGAGCAGGTGCAGCCCAGACCATGATGAACATTCAGGGCGTGCAGCCAGGGCAAAAGATTTTGATGGTTGGTTCTGGTAACGTTGGTTTGGTTGTCAGCTTCCAGCTGTTGCAGGCTGGCTGCGAAGTGGTTGCCATTATTGATGCAGCTCCGAGAGTTGGCGGTTATGGTGTCCATGCAGCAAAGCTCACCAGAACGGGCGTTCCGTTTTATCTGTCCCATACCGTTGTAGAGGCAAAGGGAACAGACCGTGTAACCGGTGCAGTCATTGCACAGGTAGACGACCATTTCCAGCCGATTCCGGGCACAGAAAAGGAATTGGATGTGGATACCATTTGTATTGCAGTTGGCTTGACGCCAATGTCCCAGCTGGCAAGCAATGCGACCTGTAACATGGAATTGATTCCGCAGAAGGGCGGTCATGTTGCCCTGCTGAGTGAATACGGCGAAACATCCGTCAGCGGCATTTATTGTGCCGGAGATGTTGCCGGAATTGAAGAAGCAAGTTCCGCAATGATTCAGGGCAGAAGCGTTGCCTCTCATGTCAGCATGAAGGCAGGCTATCTCACTGAGGCAGAATTTGAAGAAAAGTATACGGGTTACCAAGAAGCATTGGGTCAGCTGCGGCAGGGGATGTTTGCTCCGAAGAATAAGGGCAGAAACGACTTTACTGAAACCGATGAAGGCTATCCGATTTCCAAGACCTTGCTGGCACACGGTTATATGACCGAAGAAGAACTGGCAGCATTTCCGGCAGCTTCTTATCAGAAGCCGGGCATTCATCCGGTGATTGAATGTACCCAGAACATCCCGTGCAACCCTTGTCAGGATGCATGTAAGTTCGGATGTATTAAGGTTGGGGCAAACATCACCCGTCTTCCGGCAATTGATGAAGAGAAGAAGTGCACGGGCTGCGGTTTGTGCGTTGCATCTTGTTCCGGTCAGGCAATCTTCCTGGTAGATGAAACGTATGAAGAGGGCTATGCATCCATTGCGTTCCCGTATGAATTTTTACCAATGCCAAAGATTGGCGACAAGGGAACAGCACTAGACCGGCAGGGCAAGCCCGTCTGTGAAGCAGAAATTGTCGGCGTAAAGCGTGCACCGATTATGGATAAAACCGCAGTTGTTACGATGAAAGTACCGATTGCATTTGTAAAAACGGCAAGATTTTATCGGCCGCTTGTCTGAGAGAGGGGAAGGTGTCAATATCATGCGTAAGATGATTCGTGTTGCAAATCCAGAACCGTTCGTTGCAAAAGACGATGACGATATGATTATCTGCCGTTGCGAAGAAATCACAAAGGGCGAGATTCGGAAAGCCGTTTATGACGGCATGCGAACCACCAACGAAGTAAAGCGGTATTTGCGTGCTGGAATGGGACTTTGCCAAGGGCAGACCTGTCAGCGGCTGGTACAAGGCATCATTGCCGCAGAGTTAAAGACAAGACCGTCTGAGTTGGGAATGATTCAGGGACGTGCTCCGGTTCGTCCGGTCGAGATTCTCACATTCAGTAAGAATATTACAGACGTAAAGGAGGACTAAGCCATGCTGGAAAAACGAGAAGCAGATGTCATCATCATTGGCGGCGGTATTATGGGATGTGCGACCGCTTACCGGCTCGCAAAGCAGGGCGTGGACGTTCTGGTGCTGGAGAAGAAGGAAATCGGGAACGGCGGTTCTTGCCGGAATGCCGGCGGTGTTCGGCAGTCTGCAAGAGACCCGAAAGAATTGCCGTTGGCAATGTATGCCGTTGCAAACATCTGGCCGCACCTGAGCGAAGAATTAGGCGTGGATGTCGAATACCATCAGGGCGGCAACCTGCGGCTTGGTCTGACGGAAAAAGATATTAAAGTGTTGGAAAACCACACTGCAAAGAGCTTGAAACTGGGCTTGGATGTCAAGATGATTAGTGGCGACGAAGCACGGGAAATCTGCCCGTATATGTCGAAAGAAGTCGTTGCTGCAAGCTGGTGTCCAACAGACGGACACGCAAACCCCTTGAAAGCAACCTTAGGCTTTTACCGGAAAGCGTTGGAACTGGGCGTTACATTCATAACAGGGGTCAAGGTAGAAGCATTGGAAAAAGTAAAGGGTAGAATTCGCAGAGTTCTGACGGATGATGGCGTTTATGAAGCAGACCAGATTCTGTTGTGTGCTGGCTATGAGTCCCGAAAGATTGCGAACACCGTTGGCGTAGATGCTCCGGTAGAACGGCAGTTCAACGAAGTTCTGGTAACAGAAGCCCAGCCGAAGATGTTTGATATTATGATTGGTGTCGCTGGCGGTGAATTTTATGGACATCAGTCCGAACACGGTTCGTTTGTATTGGGCGGCAACAGCGGCTTACAGGCGTTCACCTCGAACAATGACAATTTCGTCACCAACAGCCTGACTGCTCCCTGTATTTCACGAGGCATTATCAAGTATTTCCCAATTCTGGACAAGGTGAAAGTCGTTCGTACTTGGTCGGGCTGGTATGACCAGTGTATCGACGTGCTGCCGGTTATCGACAACGTGAAAGAAGTGCCGGGTTTGACGGTTGCCTTTGGATTTAGCGGACATGGTTTTGGTATCAGTCCAGCCGTTTCCATCGCCCTGAGCGAACTCATTCTGAACGGCAAGTCCACCACCATTGACATCAGTCAACTGAATTATGACCGCTTTAAGGCAAAGGGCTAATCTCGCAGAGGAGGGATCGCTTGATTCTACACAATGACGCTGTGGATGCCATTTTGACACGAAGAAGCATTCGCAGCTATCAGGCAAAACAAATTTCCGAAGATGCATTGGAAACCATTCTGACTGCGGGGCAATATGCCCCCAGCGGAATGAATCAGCAGTCTGCAAAGGCGATTGTTGTCCAGAGCAAAGAACGGATGCAACAGTTGGTGCAGCTGGCGAAAGCAGCAGAGCAGGTTGACCATAATCCGTTTTATGATGCACCAACCGTCATTCTGGTGTTTGCCGATGCGACCCAACTCGCACCGATCGAAGACGGCTGTAATGTACTGGAAAATATGATGCTGGCAGCACACGCCATCGGTTTGGGCAGCTGCTGGATTTATGCAGCAAAGGTGCTGTTTTCAACCGAAGAAGGTGCTGCGTTTCAGAAAGAACTGGGGCTTTCCGAAACCGATCAGATTGTGGGTTCGATTGCGGTTGGTTATCCCGACGGTGCAGCTCCGCAGCCAAAGCCACGCAAGGAATCATTTTTCCGAATTGTGTAAAAATAGGGCTTGACAAATTGCAGGGGATGTGCTATGATGAAGTTGCATAAAAGTGCAAGGTTCGACTGGCGGTTTCACTGACAAAATCGCCAAATCGAATCATAATAACAATCAAATATTTTATGGAGGGAAATACCAATGAGCAGATTTACAATTCCAAGAGATCTTTACCACGGCAAGGGTTCGTTAGAAGAACTGAAAAACTTGCAGGGCAAAAAAGCCATGTTGGCGGTGGCTCGATGAAGCGGTTTGGCTTCTTAGATCAGGCGGTTGCCTATCTGAAAGAAGCTGGCATGGAAGTCGCTCTGATCGAAGGCGTAGAACCGGATCCGTCTGTTACCACGGTTTTAAAGGGTGCAGAAAAGATGCGGGAATTTGAGCCGGATTGGATTGTTGCCATGGGCGGCGGTTCTCCGATCGATGCTGCAAAGGCAATGTGGGCATTCTATGAATATCCGGATACCAAGTTTGAAGACCTTTGCACACCGTTTAATTTCCCGACATTGCGGACAAAGGCAAAGTTCTGTGCAATTCCGTCTACATCCGGTACGGCAACCGAAGTAACTGCATTCTCGGTTATTACCGACTATGATAAGGGTATCAAGTATCCGCTGGCAGACTTCAACATTACGCCGGATATTGCCATTGTCGATAGTGCACTGGCAGAAACCATGCCGAAGAAGCTGGTTGCACATACTGGTATGGATGCCATGACGCACGCAATTGAAGCGTATGTTTCCACGCTGCACTGCAATTATACCGATGCAGTTGCTCTGCACGCCATTAAGATGATTCACAAGGAACTGAAAAAGTCTTTTGACGGCTGCATGACTGCAAGAGCAGAAATGCATGATGCACAGTGTCTGGCAGGCATGGCATTCTCCAATGCTCTGCTGGGAATTGTACATTCTATGGCACATAAGACCGGTGCTGCTTATACCGGCGACCATATCATTCACGGCTGTGCAAATGCCATGTATCTGCCGAAGGTGATCAAGTACAATGCAAAGAATGAAGAAGCTGCGGAACGCTATGCACAGATTGCAGACCATATCGGTTTGGGCGGCACGACCACAGCAGAAAAGGTCGATGCTCTGATTGCAGAACTCCGTTCGATGAATGACCAGCTGGACATTCCGCAGGCAATCAAGTTCTATGGTGCAGGCGGTGTGAAGGCAGAAACTTCTATCATTGATGAAGCAGAATTCTTGGAAAAGCTGCCGACTGTTGCAGCCAATGCCATCGGTGACGCTTGCACCGGCTCGAACCCACGGCAGCCATCGCAGGAAGAAATGGAAAAGCTGCTGAAGGCTTGCTATTATGATTTGGAAATTGATTTCTAAATTTTATTTCGATAAAAAAGAATTTTCCAAAAAGAAAAAGGATTTTTTCGTTTTGCAGAAAACCGGTTGACAAATTGAAATCGGCTTGCTATAATAAGCACATCAAAACAAAAGATACCCCATACCAAAGAAAAGCGGACAACGAGGTCAAAGAAAACCAGTTGTCCGCTTTTTCTTATTTTTAAAAGCGAAAACCAAGACAATGGCGTCTATTTCAGTCCCATTGCCTTGGTTTTTTATTTGCCCATATGGAGGGGAAACTTCCATAAATAAACCAATAAAGGAGCGTATCAACATGAGTTATCCGAAGGTAGACATTCTGTATTTAAGTGAAAAGGATATGCTGGCAGCTGGCGTAAACAACGTCGTTTCGTGTACTGACTGTATGGAAGAGGTTGTAAAGCTGTTGGATGATGGCGATTACCGGATGGGCGGCGAGAATGGAAATTCTCACGGCTGCATGATCAGTTTTCCAGACAACCCAGAATTTCCGAACATGCCGAAGAATGGCCCTGACAGACGGTTCATGGCAATGCCGGCATATTTGGGCGGAAAGTTCGATATGGCTGGCGTGAAGTGGTATGGTTCTAATGTAGAAAACCGGGAAAAAGGTTTGCCTCGTTCCATCCTAATGGTCATTCTGAACGACAAGGAAACGGGTGCACCAAAGGCATTCCTCTCCGCAAACCTTATCAGTGCATATCGTACCGCAGCAATTCCGGGCGTTGGCGTAAAGCTGCTGGCAAAGAAAGATGCAAAGGTTTTGGGTGTTGTTGGCCCTGGCTTCATCAACAATATTACGATTGAAACATTTGCAGCGTTGCGTCCAACTTTGGACACTCTGAAGATTAAGGGACGTGGCAGAGCCTCCATTGACCGTTGTATTGCTTATGTCAAGGAACACTGCCCGCAGTTCAAGAACATTATTGTTTGCGACACGCTGGAAGAATGCTGCAAGGATGCGGATATTATGACGATTGCCGTTTCTACACCAACTGGCGGTCATCAGAATTACCCATTCATCAAGCGGGAATGGCTGAAGCCGGGATGTCTGGTTTGTGCACCGGGTGCAGTAGATTTCCCAGATGAATTGGTTTGCGACCCGACTGTGAAGCTGGTCGTTGATAATAAGAAGCTGTATGAAGCATGGGCAGAAGAATACCCATACCCAACTTTTGATAAGATGTTCCTGCTGGGTGATAAGTTCACCGACTTGGCACACGATGGAAAGTTGGATTGGGGCATTGTGCAGAACATCGGTGCAATTGCAAACGGAAAAGTTCCGGGCAGAGAATCGGATGACCAGATTATTTTGTATTCTATCGGCGGTATGCCGGTAGAAGACGTTGCATGGGGCAAGACCGTTTATGAAAATGCACTGGAAAAGGGCATTGGTGTCACCCTGAATCTGTGGGATCAGCCGTACTTGTATTAATAGAACGTTACAAGAATGAAATAAAATCATCCGCCGCTTTTCAATGGAGAAGGTCTGCTGAAAAGCGGCGGTTCTTTTGAGGATAGAATGGGAGGGAGTTTGATATGGCTGGAAATGTTGCATTTATGTTTCTATGTACCATTATGGTGTTGGGAATGACACCGGGGTTAGGGATGTTTTACGGTGGCATGGTACGGCGAAAGAACGCCTTAAATACAATGATGTTTTGTTTCGCCATGATGGGAATCGGTATGTTGCTGTGGGTCGCTGTGGGGTATTCGCTTTGCTTTGGCGAAGACCACGGCGGGATTATTGGTGACCTGCACTATGCATTTTTGCAGAACGTGCCGTGGACATCGGACAGTGACGAAGTTCCGCCGATGATGCTGGCGTTGTTTAATATGATGTTCGCTGTCATTTCTTCGGCAATTATTCTCGGCTCGCTGGCAGAGCGAATGAAGTTTTCCAAAATGATGCTGCTCTGCATCATCTGGACGCTGGTGGTCTATTATCCACTGGCACATATGACATGGGGCGGCGGATTGTTAGATGACCCGATTGGTTCAATTGACTTTGCAGGCGGAAATGTCATTCACATCAGCACGGGTGTTTCCGGTTTGGTTGCCTGCATGATTTTGGGCAGAAGAAAGGGCTTTGGGGCAATGTCCTATCATCCGCACAATATTCCGTTGTTCCTGATTGGTGCAGCTGTGTTGTGGGTCGGCTGGCTGGGCTTCAACTGTGGCTGTGCTGGCGGTGCAAATGAAATTGCCATCTTGGCTTTGGCAAATACCACAATTTCTTCCGCAGCAAGTATGGTGGTTTGGATGCTGATGGAAACCATCCTACAAAAGAAATGTACGGTTATGGGTGCGGTAACCGGTGGTATTGTTGGCTTGGTCGGCATTACGCCGGGAGCAGGTTATGTCCCGATTTGGTCAGCATTTTTGATTGGTGCGATTGCAGCCCCGATTTGTTTCTTCGCCATCAGTAAGGCAAAACAGAAGTTCGGCTATGATGATGCCTTGGATGCCTTTGGATGTCATGGCGTTGGCGGTATCTGGGGCGGCATTGCCACCGGATTATTTGCCAACAGTTCCGTAAATGCAGCCGTTCCACACAATGGTCTGGTCTTTGGAGAATGGCGGCTGTTTGTTGCACAGCTGGCAGCCAGTGCCATCAGCATTGCCATTGCTGCCAGCTTTACCGCTGTAATTATGCTGATTCTCAAGAAGTGTGGCGGTGTTCGGGTATCGGACATGGAAGAAGCACAGGGCTTAGACCAAATCGAACACGGCGAGCGTGCATATCCGGCATTCAATGGATTAGACTGAGAAAGGGTGTGACCATATGAAAAAAATTGAAGTCATTTTCCGACCGGAAAAATTAGAACCGCTGAAAGAAACGCTGCTGGAGGCAGGCATTAAGGGGGCAACCTTCTATCAAGTCAGCGGCTGCGGCAACCAGCACGGCTGGATTGCCTATCACCGAGGCAGCGAAGTTATGATGAACACCTTGCCAAAAGTGTACATGATGACGGTTGTACCAGATGCGGAAGTGGACGGGATTTTGAAGCTGATTAAGCAGTGTGTTTATACCGGAACAGTCGGAGATGGAAAGATTTTCATTTCCACCGTGGATGAATGTATCCGGATTCGGACAAACGAAACGGGTGATACGGCTTTATAAAAATCCAAATAGAACAAACAATCCTGACGAGTGGGCATTTCCCGTTCGTCGGGATTTTGTGAGTAGAAAGCGAGATGGGACAGATGAACCGACAACCAATCATTGGTGTAACGCCATTAGTAGATGCAGCAAAAGAAAGTTATTGGATGTTGCCCGGCTATTTCAACGGGATTTTACAGGCAGGCGGATTGCCGTTGATGTTGCCTTTGACGACCGATGCCAGCCGGATTGCACAACTCTGTCATTTGTGCGATGGCATTCTATTGACGGGCGGACAAGACATCCAGCCGGAATTATACGGGGCAGAACCACTGCCATGCTGTGGCGAATGCAGTCCGGAACGGGACACGATGGAATTGCAGCTGCTGGAACTGGCATTTCAACAGGATTTTCCCGTTCTGGGCATCCGCCGAGGAATTCAGCTTCTGAATGTCTGCTTTGGCGGAACGCTGTATCAGGATTTACCGGAGCAGGTTTCCAGTTCGATTTCCCATCACCAAATACCGCCCTATGACCAGCCAGTGCACACCGTTTCAGTGTTGCCAGAAACGCCGTTGGCAGCATTGTTAGAACAAGAAACATTGGCAGTGAACAGCTATCATCATCAGGGCATTTTGAAATTGGCGGAAGCCTTGCAGCCTATGGCAGTTGCACCAGATGGAT
>OBVH01000924.1_pt1 | contig 11362 bp, 9 predicted proteins | sample 1495001 | NCBI WGS metagenome assembly OBVH01 (sample SAMEA2579959, study PRJEB22360) | human gut metagenome
TGCAAATTTGCTACGGTCTTATTATAACATACCTTTCCCTCGCTTGCAAGTGTTCGTGTAGAAAAAACAAAAATTTTAAAAAAAGAGAAAACAGCAGGTCTGTTTTCCAGCAAATCGACTGTTTTCTCTATGAAATCTTATTTTTATTCCGATGTTTTTTGTTCTTCTGCGGTACAAAGCTTAAAAATACCGCCGTCCAATGCATAAAACACACCGCCTGCATACTGACATTTTTCCGTCAAATCCCCGCAGGATAACTTTGCAGCCAATTCCGGCTTCATATATTGCTTCGCATACCGATAAATTTCCTGCCAGTGCGGCAAGGTAAAATCAGGGCGATACAAATAAAGCTGCTCAATCGGATACATCACCAGAATGCTGCTCCAAAACTGGCAGAACTGCTGCATCATCTCTTCCATCAAGTCTGACAGAATCGGGTCAAAGTCCTTACCTTCTGCACAGGCTGCGGTAAACAAATCCGGCAGCGTCATCGTTTCCAGCTTTCCGCCTGTCAGGTCATACAAGACTGGCGTTTGCTCCGCACTATAATACGGCTTTACTCGCTGCTGCAATGCAACTGGCGTCAACAAGTCGCCCACAGTTTGATTTGGAGAAAGCGGCAATCCCTGCATAGAAATCGGCTTATCATTCAGGCATTCCATGACATGCGAGCGACAGACGATAGAAACATAATAATCTGCCCCATCTGCACAGAACAAAGCAATAATTTCCTGCTTTGGTTTCTGATACAGGCAATATACTGCCATGGACGGCAATGCATTTCCCCAGAAGACCGGAACGTGCAGGGCATCTCTCAATATCTGCTGCAATTCTGTCATTTGTTGTTCCTGCCTAGTTGCATCCGGAAAAAAATGCTGCAAGACGCTGGGCATCCATCCAACACCCAAGCCCAAAATTTGCGATTCCTCAATATAGTTGCTCTTCAAAATCTGGCAAACGGTTATAATCATTTGTTCCTGTATGGATGCCCATGAAGCCTGCAGCACTGGAAACGGAATGCACTGCTTTTCTAGCGTATTCATGCCCAAGGTTGTCAGTCCAACCACCAAATGATTCCCCTGAATGGAAATACCAATCAGCAGCCAGCGAGAAGGATGCACATCCATCAATAATTTTCTTCTGCCTTTTCCCTCCGAGGTTGGACAGGTTCCGATGTCTTCTAAAACGCCCTTTTCCATCATCTCATGAATCAGCAGCGTCACGGATGCTCTTGTCATATGCAGTTTGTTGGCAATCTCCACACGAGAAATTGCTCCGTATTGCTGAATCAACTGCAATACCTGCAAATACATCCACTTTCGTTCCATCTGTCGGGCAATGACTGGTTTCCACATTGCGGATTCGCTCCCCCTCAATTCACAATTTCCTTTCTTTCTATTGATGCAATCTTTTATCGATTTAAATCAATACTATTATTTTAACAATTTCAACCGGATTTTGCAAGTTTCTGTGGAGACTTTCTGATGAAAATTTACATCTTATTGAAAAATAGGGAAAATGTTCATGTTTGCTCCGCTCTTTTTAAGTTAACATACTGAAAATCTGAATTAATAGCGGCATGGTTGCCATGGAAAGAATGGTTGTTGCCGCAAAAATTTGAGAAGCATAAATGTCATTTAAGCCATGTACTTGACATTGCAGTGTACACATTGCAGCAGCCGGTGCAGCTGTCAGCAACAAAACAACCGTCCGCACTTCCATAGATACAAACGGCAGGCAGAGGCACATTGCCATAACTGCCAGCGGAATCACCAGCAATTTCACGAAGCTGACCCAATAAATCCGCTTTGTACACAATGCTCCCAGCAAATTCGCCTGTGCCACGCTGACACCCGATGCAATCATCGCAAGCGGTGTATTCAAGTCGGAAATATAGCCCATCGTATCCATCAGCAAGCCCGGCATTGGAAGCTGTACAAAATACAGAATCAACCCAATGGCGATACCAATGACCGTTGGCGAACGCAGCACTTTCAATGCCTTTTTGAAGTCCTTGGTCTGTGTCAGCTGCATGACACCGTGTGTCCACGAGAACAAGAAGAAAATCGTCAGGAACGCAGTGACATAGAAAACACCCTCTGCCCCGAACAGTGCACTTGCCAGCGGAATACCCATGAAGCCGCAATTGCTATATGTTGCAGAAAATCGCTCGATCGGTGCTAACTTTCCGGCAGATTTTTCTCGGAAACACAACATGGAAATCAAAATGGCGATGACATAAGAAGCTGCTGCCAGCACAAACGTCAACAGCAAATTCACGACCAGACGGGAATCATATTCCTCCTCTAAGTAAGCATGCACGATGATGACTGGCGTTACAATTTCCAACACGACATTGGAAAGCTGCTTGCCGCCCTCTCGGCTGACAATGCCGGTGTAGTATGCAATCATTCCGACCACATTCAGAATGAGCATAATAATTGCCTGCTGTAAAATAATTCCTGCCATATGTTCGTACTCCTTTTTTTTGACAGCCGAACGACTGCCATTCTCCAAAATAAGAACCGCCCGTTTGATGGTGGAGAAACAGGCGGTCACTTCCTTGATAGTATAGCATGGTGGTTTTTAGATTTTATAGATTTTGTATAAACATTGGTTGAATTTGCAGTCCACCCAAAGCCGCTGCAACGGTGTCGGAAATCTGGGTAAAATCAGCCACCAAAGACGATGGTTTCTTGACGGGAGCATCCTGCCGCAACGGTACGAAATAATAATTTTTCGTATTCAACAGCAAGCCCAGATTTTTCGCCGATGCCCGCAAAGCGTCATTGGTTGCCAGAGCCAGAATAATTGGCTTTTCGTTCCGCAGCATGGATTTCACTGCCATGGTCACAGTGGTATCCGTGATGCCCATCGCCAGTTTTGCCATGGTGTTGGCGGTGCAAGGTGCAACAAGCAGTGCATCCAAGCGGTCTTTTGGCCCTAACGGTTCTACATCTGAAATCGTTAACAGGGCAGGTTTTCCACAAATCTGCTCCAATTTTTTTCGTTGTTCCACAGCTTTCCCAAAACGGGTATCAATGCTAGCGGCATGTTCTGAGAAAATCGGCGTTAAGCTGTAACCTGCCGCCACCAGTCGTTCTGCCTCTGCAAACGCAGCAGAAAAGGTGCAAAACGACCCTGTTACCGCAAATCCAATGCGTTTACCAATTGTTTCCTTCATCTGCGAGTCCCCTCTCCTGTAAAATATGGAAGATGGTTTTCGCAATGATTGCTCCAGCGGTTTTCGGTGCAGTGATTCCCGGCAGCCCCAACGCCCAGACGACATGACGATGCAGGCGTTTTGCAGCATCAAAATCCGTTCCGCCCGGTTTCGATGCCAGGTCAATCACCAGTGCATCTGGTTTCATGTTGGACAGGGCTTTTTCGTCCAGCATCAGGACTGGAACGGTGTTGCAGAACCAGTCAAATTTCCCTGCACGGGCAGCAATTTCAGACGGATGCATCCATTTCAGACCATTTGCAGCACAGCGTTCCGCATCTTTGCAACTGCGAGCCGCAACGGTGACATCTGCTTTCAAGCCCTGCAAACGCTCTGCCATGATTGTTCCGATTCTGCCGTAGCCGATGACGAGAACAGAGCTGCCGCAGAGTACTGTTTCCCGTTCTGAGATGGCAATTTGAATTGCTCCCTCTACAGTTGGAACGGCATTTGCCAGACAGAGTTCCTCCCGCTGAAAATAATCGCAAAAACACAGTTCTTGTTCTTGACACATCCGGCAAACAGCTTCGGGGAGTACGCCGCCGCACACCAGACCGCCTTTTTTCACATGGGACAGCAATTCGGGCAGCGACAAGTTCCCATTTTTGGACGGCACAGATTCGGCTGTCGTGTGAATGGGCAGGATGAGAACATCAAATTCTGGTAATGTTTCAGAATCTGACTGAGAAAATCCAATTGTCGTCACGGAAAGCTGCGGCGACTTGGCAAGTTTTTGGGCGGCATATTGTTGGCGGCGGTCCCCGCCAGCCACCAAAATTTGCAGCAATTGTTGCATCTTGCATTCCCTCCTTTTGTTCCGGATTTTCGCCCATTCTCAAAGAATGGGTGTACTTCATTTTATGCAGGCAGGAGAAAAGGGGTGAACAAAAAGGGCACACTTCTTGCGAAGTATGCCCTCTTGTTTCCGCAATCCAAATTCTTTACTTGTAAAGATTTTGTCCAATCCCACTTGTAATTGAATGGATGACTTCCTTAAATTTTATCTGTTTTCTTCGGAAGATGATTCGGAATCAGAGATTCTTACTTTCTCTTCTTGGAAACCAGAGCAACACCGCCGATTACTGCGATTGCTGCAACAGCACCTGCAACCGGAATCATGCTGCCAGTCTTCGGAGAGCTGGTAGAACCAGTGTTCTTCTTAGTGGTCTGCTGAGCTGCCTTTGTGGTGGTAGCTGCCTTTGTGGTGGTAGCTGCTGCTGTGGTAGTTGTAGTGGTGGTAGTTGCTGCAGCAGAAGTAGTGGTAGTAGTTGTTGTGGTCGGCTTAGCAGTTGTGGTGGTAGTTGTGGTAGTGGTAGTCGGCTTAGCAGTTGTGGTAGTTGTGGTGGTAGTAGCCTTTGTGGTGGTAGTTGTGGTGGTAGTTGTGGTGGTAGTTGTAGTAGTAGTGGTTGTAGTAGCTTCAGTTGTGGTGGTCTGTACGCCTTCGATCTGGATATAACCCTGAGAAGGAGCACCAGTTACAACTTCACTACCGTGAGTAACCTTCGGAACATAAGCACCATCATAAGACCGTTCCAGTCCGTCGATGTAGTAGATGTCACCCGGCTGTGCATTTTCTGTTACCTTAAAGGTAATGTTGATAACAGGATCATCGCCAGTTACATAGGTCGGACCATCGCCTGTCGGAGTGGTTGCATAAGTAATCCATCCGCCGATACCAGCCGGATTCAGCTGGAAGCCAGAACCACTTACCTGAATACCATCAGTAAACATAGCGTTTGCAATGCTTCCGCCAGATACGCACTTAGAATAAGTGAGTTCGTCTGTGCTCCACTGCAGACCAAATGCGATAGAGTCCCAACCGTCTGTGTTGCCATAAATGCTAACCGGAACAGTTACCAGATAATTGCTGCTCTGCAGTTCATCCATTGTAACAGTAACCTGTCCAATAGAAGGAGTATTTACTGCCTGTGCTGGAACAGCAGTGAAAACAGCGGCAGAAGTTGCAACTACTGCTGCTGCGGAAACAGCTGCCAGTGCCTTCTTAAATGTACTTTTCATTTTTCTATTTTCCTTTCAAATATAAATTATGCGGTGTCCGGTGTTCCAGACACCGCACTTTTACCTTATCTGTAAATTTTAATGCTTAGCCTTCGTACCAGATAGAACCTTCCAAAGACTTCAGGGACGGAACTACGTCCGGCCATGTCGGTTCCTGACCTGCTGCAGTCTTTGCAGTGTAAGTCAGCATGTATACAGCATCTTCTGTTGCCATCAACTTGTTGCCGTCGTTCTTGCCTTCCTTCGATTCTGTATCGATATCAGCCAGGAAGAATACAAACTTATTCAGATTTTCATCTTCATTGAAGACAACGCCTTCCTGACCAGCTGCAATCTTTGCAGTATAAGTCAGAACTGCAACTGCATCCGGTACGTCTACCAGACCGCTCAGGTCGGTATCGCCCTTAACGCCAATGTATACAGTCGGATTTACCGGAGCTGCAACCGGTTCAGCATCTGCCTTTGTCGGGTCAGTGAAGTAAGCGTTTACTTCTGTTACGCAGTACGGCTTGCCTTCTGCATCGAAGATTTCCTTCGGTGTGGTCTTGTCGAGGGTAACTGCACCCAATTCCAAAGCATTGAAGTGTGTACCATCTTCGTCCACGATATCGAACTTGCTGAACAAGTCAGACGGCTTCAGTTCCCGTTCATCTACGGAGAAGTAGAAGTTTGTCGGGTTTACTTCCACTTCCAGTGTGGTTGTACCAACTGGAGTGATTGTGCCGGTGTTTGTTGTGGTGGTAGTCGTTGTGGTTTCGCTGCCTTCACCGCTGCCAGTTGTGGTTGTGGTGGTTGCACCGCTCACATCGGTGGTGGTAACGCCGCTTACGTCAGTGGTGGTTGCACCGCTTACGTCAGTCGTGGTTGCACCGCTCACATCAGTGGTGGTAACGCCGCTTACGTCAGTCGTGGTTGCACCGCTCACATCGGTGGTGGTAACGCCGCTTACGTCAGTCGTGGTTGCACCGCTCACATCAGTGGTGGTAACGCCGCTTACGTCAGTCGTGGTTGCACCGCTCACAGTAGTCGTTGTTGTCACACCGCTCACATCGGTCGTTGTACCAGATACGTCTGTGGTGGTTGTGCCACTAACATCTGTTGTGGTAGTAGTTGTGGACTTATCCTTGAACTTGATGATTCTTTCCACATTGAAGTAGCCACTCGGAACGCCTGCAAGTGTATCATTATCTGCATCGCCCTGTGCAGTTACCAGCTTGTAAGAAGAATCATAAACGAGCTGGCTGTAATCAGCATCTGTTACGCCATCTGTTTCAGCCTGATCCGGATGTGCTGCATAATACTTTTCAATTCCTTCAACGGTGCTGAAGTAATCTGCATCTACATCGGTATCCGGAACCTTGAAGGTTACAGTATAAACATTGGTATCTGCATTTGCATCGGCAACGAAATCAGAACCGCTGTTCAGCAGGCTGGTGACATCATCCATGCTTACATCTACGGTATAATTTACACCTACATTCTGGAATGCCTTATTGACTTCTGCAACTGCCTTATTCAATGTATCGCCATACTTAGCAAGGTCTGCAACACTGCCCGGAACGTCAAACCGTGTGGTTCTCTGGTCCTTCTGTACCTTCAGCCAAGCCAGTGTTTCATCTGCGGTTGCAAATTCTTGATGTGCAGATGTTGTGATTGCCTTATCTGCATAAGAGAATGCCTTTTCTACCTTCTTCTGATAAGTAGCCAGCAAGCTGTCGAGATTAACTTCTACACCAGCAGCAGCAGCCTTCTTGGTCAATTCAACCTTCAACTTCTGAACGGTGCTTGCAGCATAAGCCTTTGCATCAGCATATGTTGCAACCTGGTTGCCTTCGCTATCTACGAAAACAGCACCCTTTACCCGAATGGTGTTTGCAGTACCAGCTGCCTTATTGGCTGCGGTATTTTCGATGCTATCGCCATCAACGGCAGCAGTAAAGGTGCCCTTCTTTTCCAGCATGCTGAAATCAATGTCATCAATGATGGAAGCTGCACCCTGCTTGGTCAATTCCTTCTTGATGGCATCAATGATGTTGCTCTGTACATAGCTGGTTGCATCCACCTGTGCGGTCATCACTGCAACGCTATTCTGAATGCTTACGCTTGGGTTTCCAACGATGCACTTCTGTACTTTTTCAACATAAGCAGCGTTCTTATCCGAAAAGTCAGCAGAATCAATGATATCTGCAACATTCAGTTCAAAGCTCTTACCTTCTGAATCAATCAGTGCACCTTCTACGAGCTTTGCCCAATCGGACTCCAGCTCCTGTGGTTTAATTTCCAGTACTCTTTCCACGCTGATGGTGGTTGCGTCCGCAGCATTGGACAATACAGCGAAGCCCTGTGTCAGAGCGAGCGGTACAGTTGCTGCAACGGCAATGACTTTATTGAATACCTTCTTCATTGCACATTTCCCTCTCTTCATTCAATTTTTTGTGACCGTCCAAGCTGACGCACAGACGTGATTGCATTTGTGCAGTCTCATTTCCCCTCACTATTAAACTGCCCTGTTTCTGTTTCCATGTAGCCGGATTTCGCAGAACTGAAATAACCGGATGTTCCATGAATGCCTGGACTCACGTGATCCTTTACGGCATGGGTGCATAAACCGCCGTAAACGATTTACATAAAGTATTCTAACACATTCTGTCGGGAATGTCAAGCCTCTGCCTTTATTTTTTTTTAAATTATTAGGTGGAAATTCCGCCCGTATTTGTAGCTTTTACACAATTTTCCACCGTTTTCAACAGCTTTCAACAGGCTTTCAACTGAAGTTTTGTGTGCACCTTGTGAAAGTCGTGTTTTCAGAAACGGCTGTTTTCGTCATTTTTCACAAAAAACACAAACAGCCTGCAAAAAGACTTTGCAGGCTGCCTGTGTTGGAAAAATAATAAGGAGAATGTATGAAGAAAGCATTTCTAAATTTCCGGTCAGATGCCCAACTTTTAGCATTGACGGGAAACATTTCACTGTCCGTGATACTTCATCAGGATTGTTTTTTCTGCTGTACTTCCTGAAGAACAACAGAAACTTTTTGTTCCTGTCCGTTGCGGACAATGGTCAGGGTGACCGTGTCACCAGCATTATATTCATTCTTATAGTTATTCAGCTCTTCTGTGGTTTCAATCTTGTTATCATTGATGGCAGTAATGACATCGCCGACCTGTAAACCAGCTTCTGCTGCTGCACCTCCATCGGTTACACTGATAACATATGCACCGATTGGCAAGTTATATGCCTGAGAAACGGCTTCGGAAACATCCTGACAGCTGATGCCAAGTTGCGGTCTGCCGGTAACATAACCATAATTGATCAAATCATCTACAATTTCCCGTGCTTCTGTCATCGGGATTGCAAAGCCGATGCCTTCAATGGTTGCACCGCTGGAAGAAACGCTAGAGGACATCTTCGCAGAGTTGATGCCGACAACCTGACCAGAACTATTGATCAACGGACCACCAGAGTTACCATTATTAATAGCGGTATCGGTTTGAATCAGCGTCATGGTCTTGTCGTTGATGGTAACTTTCCGGTTCAGTGCGGAAATAATCCCGCAAGTAACCGTGTTCTGAAGTTCCAGACCCAACGGGTTACCGATTGCAACAACTGCATCGCCAACCTGACACTGGTCGCTGTCACCAAATTCCGCAGCAGTCAAACCAGTCTGATCTACCTTTAAAACAGCAAGGTCGGTTTCAATATCATATGCAACGACCTTTGCATCATAAGTGGTTTCTTCATCGGACATCCGGATTTCTACGGCAGTTGCTTCGCCGCAGCCATATTCCGAATCATAAATAACATGGGCGTTTGTGACAATGTAGCCATCTTCCCGCATGATGATGCCGGTTCCGACACCGGTCATTGAACCGGAATTATCACCATTTCCGCTGTTGCCATTTCCGAACATTCCAAAACCATAATTATAACTATTGTAGTTATTCGGCATCTTGAAAGTTGCCTGAACACCGACAACCGATGGTGCTACTTTCTTAACGATGTCGCTGATGGACATTGCATTTGTACCAGATGCCAATTCAATCCAGCTCTTTGCAGCATCACCCTTTACGGTTGTGCTCTGTGCTTTACTGCTGCTATCCTGTGCTGTGGTATTGGCTGTGGTATCGGTGGAATCCGAAGCAGAAGTACTGCTTTCAGCTGCTACCAGCTTGTTGGAATTATGAACACCATTGTAAATGCCAATCGAACCAACGGAGACAATTGCCATCGCTGCAACAAATGCAACCGCTTTCATCCAGAAGTGATTCTTTTTCTTCGGCGGTTTGCCGCTGCCGGATGCCTGCACCGGAGCGTTCGGATTGGAATAATAATTGACGTAGCTATAACCCTGCTGCTGGGACTGTGTATCAGAGGAAGTATTTCCAGTATAGCCAGTGGTTGGGTTGGTACTACTATTAGTAGTATAACCATAACCATTCGGTGTGGTGCTGCCCGTTGCAGCAGATGTGCTGTAAGGATTCTGATTGTTTACAGTAGATTCCGGCTGATTCGACGCAGAAGCTGCTGTGTTGTTCGATTCGTTTTTCATCATGTCCTGTTCCCGTTCATACATAAGAATCTTCCTTTCTATTGAAAACCGCTGCTGTTCTGCATCGGTCTGTCTTGTTCTTTGCTCTATGTTTAATATTATACGCTGGAATGTGATAAATTTATGATAGTAGATGGAAAACATCGTTAAACACAGATGGATTCTGTTTTTCACATTTTTTCACAAAAAAACCGCTCGATTCTACGGTACTTTTCCGCAAAATCGAACGGTTTTCGTTCTAATTCCGATAATTCCTTAGCTGAAAGACGGTGTCTGTCCGGAAGCCTGCTTTGCATAATAAATCAAAATGCCAACGGCATCGGAAACATCCAACATGCCATCTTCATTGACATCCGCACTCTTTTTCTGTGCAGGATTAAACTGTGCTTCATTGCCTGCTGCAATCCGTGCATATTCCGTCAGAACAGCAACTGCATCGGAAACATCAATCTTTTCATCGCCATCAATATCACCATCAATATTTGCAACACTCGGGAAATAGCCGCTTTCAATCAGCAAGTTTGCAATTGCTGCGTGACCGGTTGCGGTCGGGTGCACATCTGCATTTGCAATATTGACATTTGTCCATGCATGATGCAGGAATGCACTATAAACATCTGCCAGATAAATCTCTCCATTCTGTGCATGGGTCTGTAAATTCTGGTTCAAACCAACTAGAATATACGTTCCACCGTTGGCACTTCCATTCAAATACTGATACATTTGCCCATTCGAAAATGCACTCAACATAGAAAGTGCGTTGGTAGACAATCCTGTATCGTCCTGATCAACACTCAACGGGTCATAAACCGTCTGAAATATCAGCTTTGCATGATCGTTTGTGCTCTTCAACTGCAAAATAATGCTGTCAATATTGGTATTTGCATTGGCAACCGCAGTCGGCATAGTGGCTCTCAAATACTTCTGGAACGCAATCTGATTGTCCTTGATGGCATTCGCCAGATCATAAACGTTGTCATAATCGTCTACTTTCACCACATCATTATTCAGAACCGGCTGCAAAATATCGTTTGCACCGATGGTGACTACAATGATATCAGCCCCTGCAACTGCACTCTGCATGGTGCTATCCCCCTGCAACGACTGGAGCAGTTCCGAAGAAGTTGTGCCATCCTTTGCAAGATTGGTGACTTTCTGATTCATATGATGTTCCAGAACGGAAACATAGGACTTGCTGGAATCCTCCAGCCCATAACCGGTGCTGATACTGTCACCCAATACAACAACGTTGTAAGGAGCGTCAACAATATCTTCCGCAGAAACGGTCTGCATCGGCATGGTCATTGCTGCGATGGTCAACATGGCAGCAGCGGCGATGGCTTTTCCTGTTTTTCTATTTTTCATGAATTTTCATCCTTTCTAATATGTCGGTTGGTTGTACTTGCATTATAACATATGCAGCGAAGACTGTCAAGAGAAACTTATTTTGGCAAGCAGTCATTTTTTGTGGAGAAATCAAAAAATGTTTTTCTGTATTGGTTGCAAGGAACGAGCCACAGGCAACTAAAAGTTTTTTGATCCAGCAATTTTTCAAAAATGCTGGCGAGGTG
>OBVH01000925.1_pt1 | contig 11354 bp, 10 predicted proteins | sample 1495001 | NCBI WGS metagenome assembly OBVH01 (sample SAMEA2579959, study PRJEB22360) | human gut metagenome
TGCTGCTGGATGTGTACGGCAAGGTGGCGGAATGCCATGGGGACCGAACGCTCGTGCCGTTCAGGTATCAGGGGCAGTATGAGGATGAAGAAACGGGACTGTACTACAACAGGTTCAGGTACTATGACCCTAATACAGGAAACTATCTGAATCAAGACCCGATAGGTTTGGCGGGTGGTAATCCTACGCTATACGGATATGTTTTTGACCCCAATACACAAATTGACCCATTTGGATTGGATTGTGGAAAGAAAAAGATAACAGCAATAGCACCATATTATCCTCCCAATGATGGTGCTTTAGGTAAAAGTAAAAGAATCTTTTTAATGCCTGGCGACAAAGTGGATAGATTTGGAAATGATACTGGAAAATATTTATCTCCCAAAGGAACTCCATTTGAAATGCGTGCATTACCACCAAATAATACGGGAAAATACAATGTATATGAAGTTATCAAACCGTTCGAGGTTGAAGCTTCTACTATTGCTCCTGCATTTGGTAAAATTGGATTGGGTACACAGTACAAAACATCTGTTCCAATCAAAATATTAGTTAAACGAGGTATATTGAAACCTGTATAGTTATGAACATTATAGAATTAAAGGCAAAATTAAACGAATTAGGGGTTGAGCCTAATGAATATTCACTTGAAGGTTCTGTTGCCAATTGGAATACTATTGTCCTATATAAAAATTATAGCATATGGGAAGTTTTTTATATAGATGAACGAGGGAACAGAGATGATAAACATACTTTTCATAGTGAAAATGAAGCTTGTGAATACATTTATGAGGAATTTAAAAGACTTGTAAACAGCTAATAGTATATCAAGATTCTGAAATAATTAGGTTATGAAATCGAGATTTAGACGTAAGTGTTCGGTGAACTCCCTTGACGAGTAAAGGTAGGGTGTACGTCCTGCTCGGCGCACCTTAAAGTAACATTGAGGGGTATTTACCCGTGCTTGGGCTACCCAAAGAGTGCATCGAGGGGTATTTGTCCGTGTTTGGGCTATCAAAAAGGTACATCAAGGGGCATTTGTCCGTGCTTGGGCTACCAAAAGGGTACACCAAGGTACATTCATACCTTTTGCCCCACCTAAAGGGCGTTTAGGATAATGCGTAGGAGGCGAGCTTATTGTAAGCTTTCAGATTATCCGGCAGTAATTCTGCCAAGTCTGTTGAGTAGTCATTGTCATAGTCATGGATATGTTCGAGGAAGTAGATCAGCCATGTACGGAAGTCCACACCGGCAGATTTACAGCACCCGAAGAACGAGTAGAGTACCGCGGCGTCATGGTTGCCACAAAATAAATAGTTTTTGCGTCCGCACGCCACGGGACGGACCTTATTTTCTATCTCATTATTATCCGGTCTGTAGCGACCGTCAAGATGGTATCTGGACAATTTGTCGAACCTGCTGTAAGTGTATTTTATGGCTTTTCCGATCGGACTGTCTTTTGGGACATTCATTAAATATTACAAAATCAGCCAACTAATTCATACACAAAGTATTGCGAATTAGTTGGCTTTTTTGTATCTTTAGGTATTCCCCCGAAAATAAGATTTGACGGCCAAAACGGGGGAAATATCCAAACTAATAAGATATGGCAAAGATAGTGAATATTTCAGAAATTCACCCTACTTTGGGTTTTACAGAATTTGATATTCTGGAAAAATACCGCAAGAGTTTTAATGAGAGTGAGCTTGGCAAGCTTCATTCTGTCTTTCCGTTTGAATGTATGGCAAAAGCCGCCGGCCTGTCGGACCGGCGCCTGGGACGCAGGAACAGATTCAGTCCTTCCGCAAAGATCGCCCTTATGGTCCTGAAGGCATACACCGGATTCTCCGACAGGCAACTGGTGGAACATCTGAACGGGAACATACACTACCAGATTTTCTGTGGAATTATGATTCCCCCGTCCCTTCCCATAACCAACTTCAAGATAGTCAGTGCCATCCGTAATGAGATAGCATCCCGCCTTGACATTGATTCTTTCCAGGAGCTCCTGGCTTCACACTGGAAACCTTATCTTGATAACCTTCACGTCTGCATGACCGATGCCACATGCTATGAAAGCCACATGCGTTTTCCTACGGACATGAAACTCCTTTGGGAAAGCCTCGAATGGCTCTACAGGCATATATGCCGGCATTGCAGGGAGCTGGGCATAAGGCGTCCGCGCAACAAATACAGGAATGTGGCGGAATCCTATCTGTCCTACTGCAAGAAAAGAAAGAGGAGAGCTTCAAGGGCAAGAATGCTTAAGCGCCGTATGATCAAGCTTCTTGAAAAGCTCCTCAGTCAAAGGGATGGGATCCATAGCGAGTACGGTGCTTTACTCCGATATACCCAGGATTATCATAAGCGTCTTTCCATCATCAGAAAGGTGCTTGTACAAGAAAAGGAAATGTTTGAAGGGCGGAAAGTCAGTGACCGCATCGTCAGCATTGACCGTCATTATGTACGTCCCATCGTCAGAGGCAAGGAAACCAAGTCCGTCGAGTTCGGTGCAAAGGTCAATAATATACAGATAGACGGCATATCGTTCATCGAACACCTCTCGTTCAAGGCATTCAATGAGGGTATACGCTTGAAGGACTGTATCCGCATGCAGCAGAAGCTTATGAATGTAAGGGTAAGATGTGTGGCTGCCGATTCCATATATGCCAATAATGCCAACAGAAAGTTCTGTACAAAATATGGGATATCCACATCCTTTGTGCGCAAGGGAAGGGCGGCCAAAGATGAGCCTTTGAGGAAGGTGCTTAGAAGCGAACTCTCAAAAGAAAGGGCAACACGGCTTGAAGGAAGCTTCGGCACTCAAAAGCAACATTACTCGCTCTCAAGGATAAAGGCCAGAAACAGGAAGACGGAAATACTGTGGATTTTCTTTGGAATACATACGGCAAATGCCATACTGATAATAGAAAAAATCAGAAACAAAACAGCTAAAGCAGCATGATATGATTTTACTCACAGAATCAGAAGAGGTCATCAGACTTCTTCCGGAACGTCATGTCCTGTCGGATAGAAGTATGTGAGAAAGCACGGAAAAATGACAATAAGAATGGCATATGAAATGGTCATGCCCTATCATCTTCATATGCCATCTTATTTTTTAGAGACATTTACTGAATATCCCTGTCTTTTAAGACCTTTGGATACTCACACACAAGCCATTTCTCAAAGCGTACAAGTATGGGGTATGCAAGGCGTGAGCGGAGTTCCGCTCTCTGCGCATAGTTCATATGCTCGTCATCAGCCTTGCGTTCCACATCATAGAGCAACTGTATTTGTGCGAGGGCATAGTCGGCGCGTTGCAGATCATTCTTTCTCGCTTCAAAAAATTTTCTTCTGGCATGGGCCCAACAGCCCAGCAGGATAATCCCTTTCTTCGCGTCCAGCAAATCGTATCTTTCGTAACCGTCCGTCTGTATGGCTCCACGGAACTTGCTGAAGAGCTTCAAGACCACCCTACCTGCACGGGAGCCATTATCATAATAGAAAAACTGACGTCCGGTCATAACGCTGCGCACAAGCCAGATGTATCCTTTTACCGTCTTGTGTTTCTCGTCATGTATGACAGGGATTGTAGTCTCGTCCGATTGTATATAGTCCGTTTGTAATATCAACTCCCAGAGTCGGAAGTATAGTGGCCTTAAAAGATCGGCCACATCTTTGAACCAGTCGTTAACCGTCGATGGCGGGAGATGCACGCCTACTCGCCTGAATCTTTCCAACTGCCTGTGGAACGGGAGGTGGTCCACATACTTGTTTATCATCATTTCAGCCAGCAACGAGGAGGACGCATAGCTCTTGGCGATCGGCATGACCGGTACTGTTCCTGTACGGAACTCGTCCGTGCCTTTCCGCTTGGCCGTATGCCGTATTATTTTCCGGATATAAAACCGTTCAGGTTCATACACGAGGACCTCGGTCACTTCCTCTCCGGGAAGAAGAACCCATTCCTCTTCATTATACCCTTCAGGATAAACATGCTCCTCCCTGCGTTCCAGATTTTCAGGGAGAGGATTACGGACCGGACGCTTTCCTGCCATCTTTTTACGGGCGATGACCGCCTCTCTGGTAGCTTGCAGCTCCTTTTCTGCTTCCGCAGCGGCTTCCGCTTCTTCCGGCAACATGTCAAAACCTTCAAAATCCAGCCATCTGTCTTGTGCGTCAGGTTTGATAAACTTTTCCGTTTTCCGCCCATATAATTGACGTTCCAGATATGCCACCCGTTCTTCCAACTTGCTGATCTTTGCCTCCTTTTTGGCGATAATGGTATCTTTTTCAGACAACTGAAGCTCATAAGCCTCCTTTTCCGCAACCCCAAGAGGCTGCGCGGACACCTTTTCCCTCAACCTGCTGTTCTCCCTGTAAAGGCAGTCGCATTTATACATGAGGTCTTTTATAAGGGCTTCGTTTTCTGTTGACGTATTTGACATAACTGTTTCTAAATATGACACTAAGATACGCAAAATCGGTTAAAGGACAATGCGACATGTGTTATAATTTGTTACAATTGAACGTTACAGGCATATTTCTTTTATGCCGTCTGACCTTGCTGCTGTCTATACCCTGGACCATCATTACAAGATCGCTCCAGAAGGTCTCCACGACTTTGATGCGGCCTTCTTCCGTATCAATAGAAGGTACGTGGAAGTACCCTTGTTCCAATTTCATGTGATATATTACCAGTCCACCATATTCCATGTGGAGGATTTTCATAGAGGCGCAATTCCTTGATATGAAAATGAAAGCGTCTCCATCACGCACATTCTTGCCCATCTGATCTGTCACCAGACCGCTCAAAGTATAAAAACTCTTACGCATATCGGTCGGATAAGGATACAGATAATATCTGTTTGACTCGTTAAGACTGAACATCGGCTGATTAACGGTTAAGGTTTAAAAATATAAGGGTCTGTAAAATCTCTGATGACACGGGACCATTTAACCGCACAGTAACACCATTGGGATATACTATTTCACAGACACTTTGTGGCTGTCCGGAAGAAGGAAAATCAGGAGAAAAAAAAGATGCTGGAGCTGGAGTTTTGCCGGACAGGGCATGACCGCCAGCTCCCATTTTAACCGGTATAAACTTACCTTTGGCTGCGGCATTCGTTTTGGGACCTTTCAGTTTTGCTTTCCAAAAGCTGAAACGTTTACGCTTGATTCCTTCATTAGAGCAAAAATCCTTTATTGTTAAACCGCTTTCTTTATATCGGGCATAAATTTCTTTGAAATCGTCCATTGTCCATTGAACTCTTGTCACCATAATTGTATATTTTTAAATCATGGACAAAGGTATTCAATGAAAGGATTATTTATAGGGGGAGTTCACCGAACACTTACGATAGTATAATCCAAAGTCAAAAGCAATTATAAATTGTATGAATGCAAGTAGATTAATACATTCTATTCCAGACATTTTTCTATTCAAGTTTTTTAGCTCTCCATTCTTCTCCGTTATGTTTTAATACATATTCAGCAACGTACTGTATTAAATCAACCGGATGGAAAGAATAGCGCAAATTCCCTTTACGATAAGTAACCGATAACATAAGTTCTTTCTTTTCTTTATAAAACCCAATAGCCTCATTATACTTGATTTCTAAGTTCTTTTGGTTTTCTTCCAAAAAGATACTATTGGTTATTTTTTTCAAAGAGTCTATCAATTTCTCGATAGAGCTTCCTACCGGAACTTTCAATAAGGTATGACGCAACTTATAATCAAACTTCAACTCTTTGTTTTTAGATTCATAGTATTCCTTATCAACAGCAATAACCACAAATTTTCCTTTCCCGATTAATTTTGCTGCGTCGGCATCTACTTTTCTGCATAGTAATTTATCACCATTAGAGATGTCTTCAGGTGACATAGAGGAGCCTTCAACAGTAAATATTAAGGGATTCTCAGATTGTTTATACTTAGAAATGTCTAACATTGAATTTTCACACGGAATCCTATCTGGTAACATTTCAAGACCTTTCAACGGAGTTACACTCAACGTAGGATCTCCAGCCGCCACACTCATAGTACCATCGGCATTCATACCGTTGGTATGCACTTCTTTCCCAAAGGCAAAGTGATAAAGATTAGATACTAACTGTTTCAATTTCAACATATTAATTAATAGTATGCGTCTAAGCGCACATTTATGATTCGCAAAGTTAGCGTTTTTTCTCATAACTCGCAAGTTTATAGGGGTTAAACATCAATAATGCCATCGTATGAGGCTCTTGCCTGAACTGTAACAAGAGGATCACACAACAGCCCTCACTCACTAATAAAACATTCTACCATAAAAACAAAAAGAATGCAATGAATGATTACGATTTAACCTCTTTTGTTTAAAAGCCGGTTTGCTTTGCCTGTGATGAATTGAATAGCAGGATGAAAAAAAAGACTATGTAAGATAATATTTTAGTGGGGAGGACAGCCTGTAAGCAGTGTTTCTTCTATTTTGTCGGTTAATAAATTTAATTGATTGCTTGTTAAGTTCAAGGGAAAATTCTATATTTGCGAAATATGATATCCTCCTTCTTGTCTTGAAAGCGGTCTGACTGCTTTAACCAAGGCGAAATGTCTTGGTTTTATAATAAATAATAAGATCAGCATGGCAGAATTAAAGGCAACCGTGTGCTTGCAAGGGAAGGATATAGAAGTGATTTCATCACATATTGAATTTAACCGCAAGACAGATAATAAAGGAAGGCCAGTGACAAATGTTATTGGCGGACGTATTACCATAACCGTTGAATCTACCAGAGAAACTACTATTCTTGAAGCAATGGTAAACAGTCCTTTCAAAGCGATAAGCGGCAAGGTGATTTATTACAACACTAAGGATAATTCAATCTTTCGTGTCGTGGAGTTCAAATATGCGTATATCGTATATTACAAAGAGGTTTACAATGTTGACAGGAAACGCCAAATGTATTCCACCATCACATTTTCTGCGGATATTATTATGATAGGAGACGCATATTTAAGCAATCAATGGTAAGAAGAAACATGAAATTTAGTTGTATGGATATTATCGTATCAAGAAATATCACTAACTTTGTTCATTGTGGATGTGGTGATAATGGATTTGCAGCGTCTTTTACTATTTCATATTTAATGTTCTTATTGCTACATTTCTGTTTCCCAATGGAGTTAAAATAGAATTATGTTAATAACAAAGGTATGAATACTTTGATTCTTGATTTTTTAAACAGCTATGCTGATAATACTAATCCTCAGTATGCCGTGATGCTGAAAGGGAAATGGGGATGTGGCAAAACTCATCTTATAAAACAATGGAAGAAGAGGTTTGATGAGACAGCAGATACCGACGGGGAAATTACGCTAAAGCCCATTTATATTTCGACCTATGGAATGGATAGCGTGAATGACATCAAGACAGCTATAGATAGGGAATTAAATCCTTTCTTCTATTCGAAAACGGGGCGTTTCATAAAGGGAGTTTTGAAATTAGCCGGTAAGGTAGTCTTCAAGACGAGTATGGATTTTAATGAAGACTCTAAAGAGGATGGTTCCTTTTCCGCAACACTGGATTCGTTGTCGTTACTACAAGTGAAAGACGACAGTATAAAAGGTGTAAAGTTTCTGATATTCGATGACATCGAAAGGTGCCTGATAGAGATGAAGGAATTGTTAGGCTTTATCAACTATTTTGTAGAGCATTGTAATTGTCATGTTGTCGTAATTGGAGATGAGAACCACCTTGAAGAACTTCCCAAGGCTGTATTGGATGAGTTTAAGGAAAAGAACATAGGCAAGGAATTTGAAATACAACCCGACATAGAAGAAGCCATCGAATACTTCCTTGGCGAAGTACCGGTATCCGATTATTTGAAAGAAATGCGTGATTTCATTATTGCCTGTTTTAAGTGTACAAAATCCGATAACTTACGGGTTTTGAGACAATGTTTATATGATTTTAAAAGCCACTTAAACAAACTTCCTCCCGAGCTGATTGAAAAGGATAATATCTTTCTTAAAAATATTCTTGGGTCATTTATTGCAGTGTATGCAGAGTATAATAATAGTGAGAACAAAGAGGTAATTTGTAATTGGAGTAGAGATTGTCGGATTTCACTACTCCAAGATAATAATGAGGATAAGCAAAAGATACAGCATCTAAGGGAAAAATATCACTCTTTGGACAAGGAGCTAATTTATAATGTCTTAAATCCGGAGTATGTTACGGCTATTATACAATATATTATCACAGGTGCTCCACTTGTAGAATTTATTGTTACGGAGATAAGGGATAAGCAAAAAGAATTGAAACCTTGGGAAATGCTATCCGGCTTTTTCGATATGGAGCAGCAAAAACTTGAAAGTATTTGTCAGGCTACTATAAAAGCCATATTGGATAGAGAGATAAAAGACGCTTATCAACTTGGTTATAGTATTGCGTATCTATCATATTTTCATGCTATTGGCATTTTCTATTTTATACAGGCTTATGTCTCTTTAATAAAAGTGAGAATAGCAGAAATAATTAATAGTCAAACCAGTTTAGAGGAACTTTATCTGCTAAGAGGGCTTTTTATTAGTGGATGGAACTATGTAACCACAGATTCCAAGACTTCAATAACGGATGATATTGTGGACTATTTCTTGCAGAAGATGAAATCAAAGATAAATGAGTTGCCGGATCAAATGCAAAAAGCACTGCGTAATTTGACTGAAGGAACAGTAGAACAACTTATAATTATAGACAGATTGCCTTATCCAGATAAAAGTTGTACATACGAACTTCGTGCTATATTTGCATCTGAAGATGCCAATGCTCTTTTTGATGCTATCTGCAAATTAAGCAATAAAAGCAGAAATGCTTTTACGCAATTTCTTGCTTATCATTATAATTTTGACTATGACCTACAAGATGTGAGAGACAGATATAAGGCAGATATTCCTTGTTTACTCAAATTGAAAGATTTGGTCGGTAATGAAATCAGTATATCAAAAGGAGTGGATAAACTTGCCTTCATAAGGTTAAAAGATGCCTTGATTGAAGCTATTAGGAGGTGTGAAGGCTAAAGTGATACATTGATGCCAATGTAGAAACTAAAAATGGCATATCGTAAAAAACGGGTATGCGATGAAAGACCATTCTCCCTATTGGGCTAAAATAGAGGATATGAGGGCTATAAAGGAAAGCGGGTGGCGGCGGGGAATCGGGAGGCTATAAAGGGAGGAAGGATGCCATAAAAGAGTAGAGCCGTCGGCAGACCGAAGCGCAAAAATCCCTCTGCCCGATCATCACGACCATACAGAGGGAACGGTTGAAATTATGATTATGTCAAGCAGCTTCGGCAATAGCTTCGTGTTTGGCTGCCTGCGGTTGTTCGGCCTCTTTCAGGCTTTCATCAATCCTGTGCTGAAGTTCCTTGCATTCCTGTTTGAGCCTTGACAGCTCATCAGTCTTGCTCCACTGGCGACAAATGATGTCCTGTAATGTGGGAATTTCGCTTTCTATCCGCTCTACCGCCTTTTGTTGCTTCTCGATAAGAGAGGGCAATTTGCTTAATGCTCCATGCGGATATTGTGCCGACTCAACGAAACCAAGCGGTAGCGCACCGCTCAGGCCGCATCGGTATTTCAATCCACTTATACCCTCTACAAAGAATGTATTGCGGTCAAACGTACCGTCTATGCTGTACTCGCTACGCACCAACAAGTTCAGCCCTGCATACGTGCCAATTGTGCCATACGCTCCGTTGCGGTAGGTCTTGGCTATACGGTGCAACTCCCGGCCTACTTCCTCGGTAGTGGCTTGCGGCAAGCTCAAAAGCAGGGTTGTCTTTGCTCCATTATACGAGTTGATGTATTCCAAATCCCTCATGAAATCGGCCTCAGTACGCTTTGCCTTTTCGACTTCTTCCTGACCGGCAGCTATTTTGCGCTCGGCACGGATGCGTTCTTTCTTGAAAATAGCCTGTTCCTTTTCAAGTTGCATAATCTTGTTGTCGAGCTTCGTCTTGTTCAGCAAGTCATTATTGCCTGACAAAATAGCCACGAACTCGGCGAAGTTCATACCGCTATCCTCATCCATGCTTCCCTCGTCAATACGGCGCACGGCAATTGTGCCGTTATTAATTTGGTTGATAAACATTTGCTTGTTTTTTAACAGATTAAACTTATAAGCATCGAGGGTCTTTTCCGTACCATAAATTACGATATCTACCACATTGCCACCCCACAGCTTTACGGTGTTGCCTTTGCGTACTGCCCTACCGTTTCGTTGCTCCATGTCAGCAGGTCGCCAAGGTATTTCAAGGTGATGCACCGCCACAGCCCTTTGTTGGGCGTTCACGCCTGTACCTAACATGGTCGTACTTCCGAAAAGTACTCGCACCTTGCCGTTGTTCATTTCTTCAAACAGTTTTTTTCTTGTCCTCTCGGTAGTGGCGCATTGGATAAACTGTATTTCATCAGCAGGAATACCGAGCCGTACCAACTTTTCTTTGATGTCGGTATATACGTTCCATTCGTTCGGTTTGTATGTACCAAGGTCGCTGAACACGAACTGTGTACCCCGATTGTCATTCGAGCGTATATAGTAGTCGTAGATTGTCCTCGCACAGATAGAAGCCTTATTATCGGCATCGTCCTTGAACTTGTCACCCAACAAGCGCATATCAAGAGCCATTTTTCGGGCTACATTAGTCGCAACAAGCATTTTCGCCTTATCGAGGTTGTCGGGTTGCGGAACGTCAAGTCCCAAGTCCTCCCACTGGCCGCTACCGGCAAAAGAAACCAAGCGTCCTATCATTTCCTCCTGCTCGATTGTCGGAGGATAAGAAAGGAAACGCACGTTCTTCTCAGGCACATCAAGATTTATCATGTCGGCTGTACGGTAATCCGTAATCTCACGCAGGAACATTGCCAGCTCCGGTACTTTGATGTAAGTACGAAAACGTTCTTTGCGCTTCACCGATCCTGTCACGTTCAACTCATAATCTGCCGTTTTCTTTGTGAATATGGCTGCCCACGCATCGAAACAGCTAATCCGTTGCCGTTTAAGCTCCTGCGGACGCAAATACTTGAACATCACATAAAGTTCGGTCAGTGCATTTACCACCACTGTACCCGACAGAAACGTAGCCCCAAGGTCACGACCTGTACGAAGTTGGATGTCACGAATGGCGAACAAGAGGTTCATTGCCCTTTGAGAGCCTTTGGTGTTGCCGATACCTGCCACACGGTTATGGCGTGTCTGGAACATTAAGTTCTTGAAAATATGGCACAAATCCGAAATTTTGGATTTATGCCATTATCAGAACTTTCTTATTTTTTTTGTTTGACATTCTAAATATATTGAAAT
>OBVH01000928.1_pt1 | contig 11334 bp, 9 predicted proteins | sample 1495001 | NCBI WGS metagenome assembly OBVH01 (sample SAMEA2579959, study PRJEB22360) | human gut metagenome
TTTTATACGAATTATTTGAAGATTTTATGGATGATCCGGCAAATCAGGATTTTTCTATGGATAATGGTCTGGTTTGTCGTTGGCTGACCGGTCAAGCAAAGATCAGTCCCAAAATATCTGCCTACTATTCCAAACCCAGTAATCAGAAAAAACTGGCAGAAACCATTCACCAGAATCTGCTTCCATTGATGTCTGACTGCAATATGGCTATGCAGGATATATACACATTATTTATACAAGATGACACCATCTCCGATGCCAAAAAGAAAAATCTGGCTTCTCTGTACAAACCAGCCAGCTCACGTCTGCTTTTTCTTGCAAAGCTGATTTCTTTTGGCATGGAGCGACAATTTATCAAACGTGATACTAAAAATCAAAAATTAATTGCCGGAGGTGCCCTGTCACCCATTGTGCTGGATTATATTATGGACAGTGAGGTTCCGAAACCATGCCGTCATTTTATCGGAAGAGATAAAGAACTGGAAGAATTATATACCATGCTTGAGGAAAACCGTCATGTTTTTCTTTGCGGAATTGCCGGTATTGGTAAAAGCGAACTTGCCAAAGCCTACGCAAAACATTACAAAAAGCATTACGCTAACATTCTATATGTAGAATATACAGGTGATCTTCATCAGGACATTACTGACATGGATTTTATTGATGATCCACCAGAAATCAGCGAACAGGAACGGTTTCAAAGACATAACCGTTTTCTGCGTTCCCTGAAATCCGATACTCTGCTTATCATAGATAATTTTAATGTCACAGCTACACAGGACAGTTTTCTGTCAGTAGTATTAAAATACCGCTGTCAGATTTTATTTACGACCAGAAGTAATCTGAATGAATACTGTACTTTTCAATTAAAAGAAATAAAGGATATAAACATTCTTTTCCAACTGACATCTGCATTTTATTCAGAAGCAGACAAGTATCGTTCGACCGTCGAAAAAATCATAGAGACCGTACACTATCATACTTTTGCTGTAGAACTGGCTGCAAAACTTTTGGAAAATGGAATTTCAACTCCAGGTCAGTTATTAGCAAAACTTCAGGAAGAAAGAGCATCTCTCGATAACGAAGATAAAATTAAGATAATCAAGGATGGTCAAAGCAGTAAAGCCACTTATTATAGTCATATCCATACTCTATTTTCACTATATGCTTTATCCCGAAAACAGCAGGATATCATGTGCAATTTGTGTTTTCTTCCTTACACTGGTATTTCTGCCCGCATATTCGCCAAATGGCTGGAACTGCCTACCTTAAATGAAATTAACGACTTGATTGAAACTGGTTTTGTGCAGACAACTACACGTCACACAATCTCCCTGCATCCTATGATTAAGGAAATTGCCCTTTCAGAGACAAAACCATCTGTAAGTAGCTGTCACATATTACTGGATTCTTTACAGAAAATATGTTTAATGCATGGAATTGAAGTCGATTATTACAAGAAGCTGTTTCAGACAGCAGGAAACATCATAGAATTGATTGAAAAAGATGATATACCAAAATATCTACTTTTTCTGGAAAATGTTTTTCCATATATGGATAATTATAATTACCAGAAAGGTATGAAAGAAATCATTCAGGAATTAAAAAATTTTTTGAAGCCTAAAGACATTGGCACCGATTCTGACCGGGCATTGTTACTGGATTTTCAGGCTACTCTTGAAATCAAGCCAGAAAAAGCAATAAAACTGGAAAAGGATGCACTTGCCCAGATAGAAAATATCACTGCTGACAATGCTCGCCTTGTTTCCAACCTTCATGCCAATCTCGGTGGACTTTACCGCATGAACGGTCATCCCGATCTTGCAAGAGAACACATGGAAAAAAGTATCTCACTGCTTGACCAATTTAACCTGCTTCATATAAATGACAGCATACCTCAGATTGCCAATTATGCAATGTTCCTGACAGAACAGCAGGAACCCGAAAGAGGCATCTCTGAATTGCAAAAATTATCCGGCATCATCAAGGAATACCATTCCGATGACTGTCTGGATTATGCCAAAGTACAGGAAACCCTTGGAACCATTTATCTGATGACTGCCAATCTTCCGCAAGCCAAAACACATTTTAAAAGAGCTTTCAAAATATATGAAAAGATCTGGGCTGATGAACCAGAAATGATTGAAGCAAAATATCAGGAAATTCAGGAGTTATATCCACAGATTGGATTTTGCATTGGAAAAAATCTATCCGGTCTTTTAACAAAATCCTCCGAAAAATCAAATCTGCCGGCGGGCTCCCGCCCCGCCGTTATATTCAACTATTCGTCAAATAAATATATGCATCTTCCAAAGTGATATCATTATCCAGGACACAATTCTCATTTGGCTTTCCTTTGCTTAATACTTTCATATGAATTCCATTTTCTACATACTGCTTAGATGATATAGAATAATTGGCTTCTAACAAACGGGCTTCTTCTGCATTTTGTACCGTACAATTCCAAACACAGCCCTTTGCATTTTCCAGCAATCCACTCACACTTCCGGAATATAAAAAATTCCCTTTTTTCATAATGGCAAGCTGTGTACAGGTTGCTGCTAAATCTTCTACTACATGAGTGGAAAACAGCACAGTTCTATCCTTTGAAAAATCAACCAAAAGATTGCGGATCCTGATTCTTTCTTCCGGATCTAACCCGGTGGTAGGTTCATCAATAATCAAAAAATCCGGATTATTAAGAAGTGCCTGTATGAGTCCGACACGTCTCTTCATACCACCAGATAATTGCCGCATTTTTTTATTCTGATGCTCTGTAAGAGAAGTCTTTTCCAGATAATAGGTAATTCTTTGTTCGAGGTCATTTCTGGCTACTCCTGACAGTCCCCCCATATATACAAGACATTCTTTCACCGTAAGATTCGGATATAAGTCGATTTCCTGTGGAAGATAACCAATCTTTTTCTGTATTTTCTCATAATTTCCCTCGTTATACAGAATTCCATCAAGGGAAACCATTCCTTCCGTTTGTTTTAAAACAGTTGTAAGAACCCTCATCAAAGTGGTTTTTCCGGCACCATTCTCACCCAAAAGTCCGTAAATTCCCTTAGGTATTTCAAGAGATGCCTTATTTACTGCAACTACACCATTTTTAAATCTAACTGTTAAATCATTTATTCTAATACTCATAATCTATCCTCTTTTCTTTAAAGTCATTGGTAATACTGCAAATAAAAACAGCCCCGCTATAAAAGACACAAGCGTTCCATAAATCCAACTCTCGGACATTAATTGAGTAGGTTCACAAAAGCTGAAAGAAAACAATCCCAGATTTCCGAAAAATGAACTTCCCGCTTTTGATATAAGTCCAATGACAATTCCAAATAAACATCCAATACCTGCCCACATATTTCGAAGCAATGTACACAAAATCACAGAGCATATACTCCAAAGCCAGATAGTTCCAAACATTGCAATGAAATATAAAAGAAATATCTGAATACCCGAAATGCCTTCGTTTACACTGCCCGGTTTTTGCCAGAAAAACAAAACATATCCAACACAGGAAAGTATTAATAAATATAATATTTGAACGCCCACTCTCTGCGATATTACTTTTAACTGCTTTTTTTGATCATACAAATGAAATACATCGGCACGCTTACTTTTTACTTCCATCAAATATGTGTCACTACAAAAAATAATTGTTAAAAATGCTATTGGCGACTGAATTGCTGAACCGATTTCTTCATAGTATATAATCGGATGAATAACACACAATATCAGTATAAATGCACATGAATAAAAAATCTTATATAACGACAGGCAGTTTTTTAGTTCCGTTTTCAATGAACCCTCCTCCTTTTCCAGATTGTAACAGAAATACATACTAATATAACTGATGAAATTACAAGAATAATCTGATTTATGTTTGACATTTTGGCTACATGTGTTTCAAAAAATCTGCCAGGGAATCGCACCATAATAGAGAACGGTCTCATATAATAAATATCATTCTTCATGGTCAGCATATTTGAATATATAATGTGTAAAAACAAGATTGGTGCTGCCGGAAGCGGATTTTTAAATATTACTGCTGTAATTGTATAGACACAACATATCATCAAAAGATTCGGAATAATATAGATCAGAGAATTCACGCAAAAATCAATTGGTGTTACTGGAAAGCCCGATTCTAAAGACGTTTTCAAACACAGCATAAAGAATATAACATTCAAAATCACTAATACTCCCAGCATACTAATGAATCCGCTTATTACTTTCCCACATATATATTGGACTGCCGTAACAGGCTTTGTATGTAATAATTCATAGGTACTTTTTCGTGTATCCTGAATAAATAAAAATGATAGCAAGACTGTTGCAAAAAAGGCCATATGCAATCCTGCAAAATCCGTAAATTTTTTGGCAAAGTACCAGGAAAAAGAATGTTCGGATAATTTCCGCTCGATATAATGATTGATTTCTTCTGCTGTCCCCTTATGAATTTCAAGGTCCTCATAAGCATATATTGCATTATAATAGCCATATTGGGATTCCAAAAACTCAGAAGCAGTCTTTACATCCATATTCTGAATTTCTTTCATTACATGATCTGCTTCCTGCCTGCTAAATCCAAAACCATTTTTGGAGGTGTCCATTAACGTCTCTTTGATCGTATCTTCCCACTCCCTTCTTCTTTCTTTATCATCAGATGTGGGAATGTACCCATCCATGACATCAGCATCTTCCAATGCTACGTCATTTTGTGTGATCTGTTCATTCTGTTTGATATAATGAATTTGCAAATACGATGACAGACATTGATACATACTGGCAACTATAATAATCAAGCCAATCCACAAAACAGGGTTCTTTAAATAATCAAGTATACTTCTTTTTATGATTGTTTTCATTGTATCTCTTCCTTTCTTTATTTCTTTAACAACATCATACAAATCAATTCTCAATAAATTCACAACAAAAAAGACTAAAACCACTTTATTTGCGATTTCAGCCTTATAAAGTATTTTTATTCAGCTTTGAAAAGAGCTTCTACATGAGCACCGCCTTGTCTGGCATTATATATTTTCAAATTTCCTCCATGCTTTTCACAGAAAATACGAGAAATATACATACCAAGGCCAAAATGCTTTAAATCATCTTGTGGATTCTTATGATAAAATGGCTCTGTTACTTTTTCCTCAGTATCCACAAATCCTATTCCATCATCTTCAACAGAAATTATAAGAAAACCATCCTTTTTCTTTATCTGCAAAGCAATACTTTTTTGTGCATATCGAACCGCATTTTCCAGTAAGTTGTCTGTCACTTCCATGACAAGTTCCTCATCCACTTTCACAATGTTTTGTTCCTGCACTCTTTCTACCTTACATAATTTACTTTCCTTCTTGGACAGCATGGCAGCTTCTGCCTCAATCTTTTTTGCCAGTTCCGATAACTCTATCTCTGAGCATTGCAGTTCCCTCTGTTCTAAATGGGACATTTTTCTCATGTTTTCCGTGAAATGCTCTATACGGTCAATCTGATACATGCCTGTTTGTAAGATATCAATAACATCCTCTGTTTTTATACTCTCGGCAGAAACAAACTCTAAGAGCATTTCCTGATACCCACGCAATATGGAAAGTGGAGAACGTATATCATGTGCAATTGCATTCCGCAAAGCCTTCTCGTCATCAATCATTCGCCACATCTTTCTGTTGTTATCTGCTAAAGCACTTCGCATCATTTCAAATTCTTTACACAAAGTTCCCATCTCATCTTTATTTTCATAGGACACATGAAAATCCAGTTCATTATCTGCAATCATTTGTGAGGCATCTTTTAGTTCCTGTAGAGGTGTCTTTAACTTATTTTTATAAAAAAAGAATACCGCAGCAACACTCCCAACAATCGAAAAAATCAGTACCGAATATGTTTCCATAAAGTCACACATTTCCGAAAGATGATAGTCCAAACGATTCATCTGCGATTGATTAGGTCTTGATATCTCAATCTCGTATTTCTTTCCATATTGCTGAAACACGTCCGTATAATCTGCATAATCAATATATTTTTCCCATATTTTATTCTGCATATTTCCTGCAAAATGAACTGTAAATCCAGATAGCAGAAATGCTGCCGTTAAGCTGATCACAAAATAAAGCAGAATTGTTTTTTTCAGTGACAAGTTTCTTATTTTTTCCATCGGTATCCAATCCCCCATACAGTTTCTATGTATTCTTTTTCTGAATAATCCGCTATTTTTTTCCTTATACGCCGTACTAATTCCGTTATCGTTCTACTGTCCCCTTCCGCATCATATCCACAGACTTGTGCATATATACGTTCTTTATCAAACACCTGCCCTGGATGCATGGATAAGAATTCAATAATCTGATATTCAATTTTTGTGAACTCCATCCTGTGTCCAGCTATAGCTACTATTTTTTCAGAATAATCAATCAGCATTTCATCCATGAAACGGTATTCCGTTTTTTGTTGATGCCTTTCTTCTCTCTTTATGTTTGTGACAATCCTTGCTTCCAACTCCCGAAGACTAAATGGTTTCGTAATATAATCATCCCCACCCGAAAGCAACCCATTAATTTTATCATCTTCATCAACTCTTGCTGTTAGAAACAAAATCGGACATAACACTTTACTGCGTATCAGACGACATACTTCAATCCCATCCATACGTGGCATGTTGATATCCAATAAAATAATATCCGGTTTCATTTTTATTTTATTTAATGCTTCCATTCCATCTGTAGCCGTAATGGTTTCATATTGTTTCATATTAAAATAACTACAAAGCATTTTCACCAATTCTTTATCATCATCGACAACTAAAATCTTGTATTTCATCCAAACCACCTCCAGTATCCATATTATACGATAAAAAACAATGAAATCACAACAAGAGTACATGAAGAACGTACGCACAATATATCTTTTTTCTCAATTCCAGCTCAATTTCCACTCAATGTCTTTTACCTCCGATTTTCGTATGCTTATCTCACAGCAAAGCAGTACCACACCGGTATGACCTGCTGAATCAATCAATACGAAAACGGAGGTATTTTTTATGCGAGAACTCAGAAACACAAAAATCATCACTGTAGATCATGGCTACGGCAACATGAAAACAGCAAACACAGTCACACCAACCGGAATCAAAGCCTATGAAACAGAACCAATCTTCACCGGAAATATTCTGGAATATAACGGCATTTACTACCGGATTGGCGAAGGACACAAAGAATTTATCCCGGATAAAGCTATGGACGAAGAATATTATCTTCTGACGCTAATGGCTATTGCAAGGGAACTGAATGTCTTTTCCATCCGTGAAGCAGATGTTCATCTGGCTGCCGGACTTCCTCTGACATGGATCAGAAATCAAAGAGAAGCTTTTCGTTCCTATCTGCTCCAGAATCCAGAAGTCCATTATCGTTTCAACGGCAAAGAATATCATCTCCACTTTGTGGGATGTAGCCTTTACCCACAGGGATATCCGGCTATCATAAACCAACTAGGAAATTTCAAGGGAACCAATCTCCTTGCAGATATCGGAAACGGAACCATGAACATTCTGTATGTCAACAATAAGAAAGCTCAGGAAAGCCGATGCTGGACAGAAAAACTTGGTGTAAACCAATGCATGATTGCTGCAAAGAACGCTGTTCTGGACAAGTTTGGAGTGAAGATTGAAGAATCCACAGTAGAACAGATTCTGCGGTTTGGAACAGCTGACATTTCAGCACCATATCTGGATTGTATCAGTTCTATTGCCAGACAGTATGTGGCAGAACTTTTTTCCACACTCCGCAAATATGAATACAATCCTGACCTAATGCGCCTGTATGTAGTTGGCGGCGGTGGATGTCTGATCCGTAACTTCGGAACTTATGACAAATCACGAGTCACTATCATTGATGACATCTGTGCCACCGCCAAAGGTTATGAATCTCTGGCTTATATGAGCCTGAAAAGGAGGGGATAAATCATGCAGAACAATATCCGCAACACAAACCTGCGTTTTAATCTGGACAAAGAACAGCAACGGAGAGCCTGGGAATATTTACAGACGATGGACAGGCAGGATTTTAAATCTTACAGTCAGGTAATCTCTCTTGCACTGGTAGATTATTTTGACCGCTACTACCGCACACAGGCTGATCCTTATCTGGAAACAAGAGAACGGGAAGAACTTTTTGTGAAACAGATTGTAGATGCAGTGGAAAACAGTCTGAAACAGGCATTGCCACTTTTTCTTTCCGGACTGACTGCAGGCATGGCGCAAAGGGAGCCCCAAATCAGGGCATCCTTTCCAGCACCTGAAAATTCACAGCCAGATAGTGATGTAGACTGGGATTTTCTTGGGGAATAAACCCTTTTGATTGGAGGTGAACACATGACTGACTTTCTGACAGCAGACACCAACCTGCCATCTTATATGATGTTTCCCCGTTTCCTTCTGGACATGGAAATAAACGAAACTGCCAAAATGCTTTATATTATCCTGCTCGACCGGGCAAGGCTTTCCCAGAAAAATGAGGGGTGGTCAGATACAGACGGTCATGTGTTCATTTACTTTACGATTGAAGCACTGGCAGAAGTTCTCCACAAAAGCCAGATGACGGTTAAAACTGCTCTGGCAGTACTGGAAAAACAGGAGCTTATCTTCCGAAAACGGCAGGGTCCCGGACAGCCCAATCGGATTTATGTAAAACTCCCAAAAGAAACCATCCACTATACAGACAGATTTCTTTCCCTAAGACAGACAGAAAACTGTCCTATTGACAGACAGGATTCTTTCCCTGATACAGACAGAAAACTGTCTGGTAATAAGAAAGAGATAAAAAAGAACAATTTAGAAAAAAGAGGGAGTAAGGAGCCACTCTCACCCTATGGAAAATTTCAAAATGTTTTTCTGTCAGAAAAAGAGCTTGAAGATATCCGGCAGACAATCCCTGACTGGCAGGATTATATTGAACGCTTATCCGGTTATATGGCTTCTACCGGAAAGCAATATCAGAACCATGCAGCTACCATCATCAGTTGGGCAAGACAGGATCATCCTGCTTCCCGGCAAAGGAATTACGAAAGTGAGGAATACGAAACACTATGACAAGATTTACAGAAAAAGAAAATGCTATAACACCAAACAGAGAACTTCAGCCTGATGAATATTTTAACGAAACAGACCACCTGATCTACTGTTCCAAATGCAATACGCCAAGACACTGCCGGCATGAATTACAGGGAAAGGTTCTTATTCCTTCCATCCGCTGTAAATGCCAGCAGGAAATCTTTGAGCAGGAAGAGACCCAGAGAAAACTTCATGAAAAACAAATGGAAATAGAGCATCTTAAAACCAGCGGCTTACAGGACAAAGCACTCTATGACTACACGTTTACCAGGGATAACGGCATCAATCCGGAAATAAAACTGGCACACAATTATGTAAGTAACTGGGAAGAGATGAAAGCAAACGCTTCCGGACTTCTTATTTGGGGCGATGTCGGTACTGGAAAATCTTTTTTTTGCAGGCTGCATTGCCAATGCCCTTCTGGAAAAAGGCATTCCTGTACTGATGACCAACTTTTCCAGGATTCTGAATACCCTTACCGGAATGCATTTCGAAGACAGAAACCAGTTCATCAACAGCTTAAACCGCTACAATCTTCTGATTATTGATGATCTTGGAATTGAGCGGAACTCTGACTTTGCACTGGAACAGGTATTCAATGTGATTGACAGTCGTTACCGCAGTAAAAAGCCCCTGATCATAACGACCAATCTCACTTTATCAGAGCTGAATAACGCCGCTGATATCGCACACAAACGAATTTATGACCGTGTTCTGGAGAGATGTATTCCTGTCCGTATCAATAACCGGAATATTCGTCAGGACAATGCAACAGCTAATTTAAAACAGGCGAAAAAAATCCTGTTGAACAATCATGCTCCCAACCAGAATTGACTCGAAGAAGTATAACGCAATGCTTATTTTTCACTGACAGTGGTACTACTCTCTTTCCTCATTTATTACCAGAAATATGCCACTGTCAGTTATCTAAAACCATAGTACCAAACCAAAAGATTTTAAAACCAAAACTGCCCGGATACGGGCATAAAAAGGAGGTGCCAGATATGGCAGATAAAAGAATCATGACACCGGAAGAAAAAGTACTTTTACAGGCAAGACACCGCCAGGAAGAAGCCGAAGCAAGAAATCGCAAAAAAGAACGTGATGCCAGAACACACCGATTAGTCCAGGAAGGAGCAATTCTGGAAAGTATTGTTCCCCATATTAAAGAAATGGATTTAGATTCCCTGAAACGGGAGCTGATGATCCGGCTACGGGGAATGTAAACGCACAAGTTCTACTCCCGAAGGGCGCACTTACTCACCACCTGATAAATCAGGCAGTGGTATCCCCTTCGGGGCTCGTGCGCTCTGCCGAGGGCTTTATCCGCTGTTGCAGGCAACATCGAAAGGAGGTGCCAGATATGGCAATTTATCATATGCAAGCCAAAGTTGTCAGCCGTGGTTCCGGACGTTCCGCTGTCGCAGCTTCTGCTTATATGAGCTGTAGCCGGATGTACAATGATTATGATGGTATCCAGCATGACTATACTAGAAAGCATGGGCTAATCTATCAGGAAGTGATGCTTCCACCAATGGCTCCATCGGAATGGAATGACCGGGAACAACTCTGGAATGCTGTGGAAGAAACCGAAAAGACCAAAGACAGTCGACTGGCAAGAGAATTTGTTGTCGCACTCCCCGTTGAGTTGGATAAAGACAGCAATATTTCTCTTCTTCAGGATTTTATTAAAAAGAATTTTGTGGATATGGGCATGTGTGCTGACTTTGCTATTCACGATACAGATGGACACAATCCTCATGCACACATTCTGCTTACCGTCCGTCCACTGAATGAAAACGGAACATGGCAGTATAAAACAGAAAAAGAATATCTCTGTATAAAAAATGGGGAAGAAAAAGGATTTACAGCTACTGAATTCAAAGCTGCACAAAAAGATGGCTGGGAAAAGCAATACAGATATAAAGTTGAAAAAAAGAAGATTTATATGACCGCATCTGACGCACAGGAAAAGGGCTATGACCGCATCGACAAGCATCCTAAAAGTAGCCGCTACGGCAGACAGAATCCTATTTCTGAACAATGGAACAGTGATGAGCAACTCTGTATCTGGAGAGCAAACTGGGCAGATGCCGTAAATAAAATGCTTGCCCATAATCAGATAAATGCCACCATTGATCACCGCAGCTTTGCAGAGCAGGGAATCACCGAACAGCCAACCATCCATGAAGGCTACATTGCCCAGAATATGG
>OBVH01000931.1_pt1 | contig 11302 bp, 8 predicted proteins | sample 1495001 | NCBI WGS metagenome assembly OBVH01 (sample SAMEA2579959, study PRJEB22360) | human gut metagenome
CAACGCTTTCGATATGAACCTGCTCATCCGGAGAGTGCGGACCGGTGATGGTTGGCCCGATAGAAACCATGTCCATTTCCGGATACGGTTTTTTAAACAGACCACATTCCAGGCCCGCGTGGATAATCTGGATGTTCGGCGTCTTGTTGAACAGACGCTGATAGGTTTCACGCACCAGGTGCATCACCGGAGAATTAGCGTCCGGCTGCCAGCCTGGATACGCGCCTTTCGCTTCGGTTTTCGCGCCAGCCAGTTTACCCAGCGAATCCAGCATGCTCACCACGTAGTCTTTACCGCTGTCGATCAGAGAACGGATCAGGCAGTGAATTTCTACGTTATTGTCAGTCATGGTCACCACACCGACGTTCAGGGAGGTTTCGACCACACCTTTTGCCACGTCGGAGTTGCGGATCACACCGTTCGGGGTAGCGTTCAGCAGACGAATAAAGGTATCGCGAGATTTCGCAATCAGGGCAGCTTTATCGTTCGCAACAGAGTCCAGCAGCAATGCCAGATTTTTCTCTTTCTCTGCCAGCTCGTTTTTCAGGATCTCCTGATAGGTATTCACCAGAGATTTCAGTGCGTCGACTTTATCAGCTGCGACAGCAATCGTCGCAAAGGCTTCACGCGGGATGGCGTTACGCAGTGTGCCACCGTTGAAATCGATAAGGCGCAGGTCCAGCTCTTCCGCATGACCCGCCAGGAAGCGCACCAGCAGTTTGTTGGCATTACCCAGGCCAACGTGGATTTCACCGCCGGAGTGACCGCCTTTTAGACCTTTTAAGGTTAACTTGAAGGTTTCAAAACCAGCTGGAACCGCTTCACGATCTAAATGCAGGTTGGAGGTGAAGTCGATACCCCCCGCGCAACCCATGTAGATTTCACCTTCCTCTTCGGAGTCGGTGTTAATCAGAATATCAGCCTGCAACCAGTTGCTCTGTAAGCCAAAAGCACCGTCCATACCGGCTTCTTCGGTCATGGTCAGCAGCACTTCCAGCGGGCCGTGAACCACGTTTTCGTCAGCCAGAACCGCCAGCGCAGACGCCATACCAATGCCGTTATCCGCACCCAGCGTGGTGCCGCGCGCTTTAACCCATTCACCATCAATATAAGGCTGGATAGGATCTTTAGTGAAGTCATGCACGGTGTCGTTATTTTTCTGCGGCACCATATCGAGGTGGGCCTGCAAGACGACCGGTTTACGATTTTCCATACCTGCGGTAGCAGGTTTACGAATCAGGATATTACCTACCTGATCGCGTTCGACATGGAAACCTTTCTCTTTTGCCCAACCAACAATGTATTCAGCGAGTTGCTCTTCATGATAGGACGGGTGAGGAATAGAACAGATTTTGGCAAAAATATCCCACAGCGGCTGTGGAGATAATTGAGACAGTTCAGACACGTTAAGTCTCCTTGTCGATCACCCGCAAAACAGTATTGCAGGTCACAGGGTTAGCAGAAAATGTTGTCAACACAAGACAGGCTTGCGAGATATGTTTGAGAATACCACTTTATCCCGCGTCAGGGAGAGGCAGTGCGTAAAAAGACGCGGACTCATGTGAAATACTGGTTTTTAGTGCGCCAGATCTCTATAATCTCGCGCAACCTATTTTCCCCTCGAACACTTTTTAAGCCGTAGATAAACAGGCTGGGACACTTCACATGAGCGAAAAATACATCGTCACCTGGGACATGTTGCAGATCCATGCACGTAAACTCGCAAGCCGACTGATGCCTTCTGAACAATGGAAAGGCATTATTGCCGTAAGCCGTGGCGGTCTGGTACCGGGTGCGTTACTGGCGCGTGAACTGGGTATTCGTCATGTCGATACCGTTTGTATTTCCAGCTACGATCACGACAACCAGCGCGAGCTTAAAGTGCTGAAACGTGCAGAAGGCGATGGCGAAGGCTTCATCGTTATTGATGACCTGGTGGATACCGGTGGTACTGCGGTTGCGATTCGTGAAATGTATCCAAAAGCGCACTTTGTCACCATCTTCGCAAAACCGGCCGGTCGCCCGCTGGTTGATGATTATGTTGTTGATATCCCGCAAGATACCTGGATCGAACAGCCGTGGGATATGGGCGTCGTATTCGTCCCGCCAATCTCCGGTCGCTAATCTTTTCAACGCCTGGCACTGCCGGGCGTTGTTCTTTTTAACTTCAGGCAGGTTACAATAGTTTCCAGTAAGTATTCTGGAGGCTGCATCCATGACACAGGCAAACCTGAGCGAAACCCTGTTCAAACCCCGCTTTAAACATCCTGAAACCTCGACGCTAGTTCGCCGCTTTAATCACGGCGCACAACCGCCTGTGCAGTCGGCCCTTGATGGTAAAACCATCCCTCACTGGTATCGCATGATTAACCGTCTGATGTGGATCTGGCGCGGCATTGACCCACGTGAAATCCTCGACGTCCAGGCGCGTATTGTGATGAGCGATGCCGAACGTACCGACGATGATTTATACGATACGGTAATTGGCTACCGCGGCGGCAACTGGATTTATGAGTGGGCCACCCAGGCGATGGTGTGGCAACAAAAAGCCTGTGCGGAAGAAGATCCGCAACTCAGTGGTCGTCACTGGTTGCATGCGGCTACGTTGTACAACATTGCCGCCTATCCTCATCTGAAAGGAGATGATCTGGCCGAGCAAGCGCAGGCTTTGTCAAACCGTGCCTATGAAGAGGCCGCCCAACGTCTGCCGGGCACGATGCGGCAGATGGAGTTTACCGTACCCGGCGGTGCGCCCATCACCGGCTTTTTGCATATGCCGAAAGGCGATGGCCCGTTCCCGACAGTATTAATGTGTGGTGGTCTGGATGCGATGCAGACGGACTATTACAGCCTGTATGAACGTTATTTTGCGCCGCGCGGCATTGCGATGCTGACTATTGATATGCCGTCGGTGGGCTTTTCTTCAAAATGGAAGCTCACCCAGGACTCCAGCCTGTTGCATCAGCACGTCTTAAAGGCGCTGCCTAACGTACCGTGGGTAGATCATACTCGCGTCGCGGCCTTTGGTTTCCGTTTCGGCGCTAACGTTGCCGTGCGTCTGGCATACCTTGAATCGCCGCGTCTGAAAGCGGTTGCCTGTCTTGGTCCGGTAGTTCATACCCTGTTGAGTGATTTTAAGTGCCAGCAACAGGTGCCGGAAATGTATCTTGACGTTCTGGCGAGTCGTTTGGGGATGCATGATGCTTCCGACGAAGCGTTACGCGTGGAGCTGAATCGTTATTCATTAAAAGTGCAAGGATTGCTGGGGCGTCGCTGCCCAACGCCAATGTTATCAGGCTACTGGAAGAACGATCCGTTCAGCCCGGAAGAGGACTCACGCTTAATCACCTCATCATCTGCTGACGGTAAATTATTAGAGATCCCATTTAACCCGGTGTATCGGAATTTTGACAAAGGTCTTCAGGAAATCACAGACTGGATCGAAAAACGTTTGTGTTAAAAATTTGCTAAATTTTGCCAATTTGGTAAAACAGTTGCATCACAACAGGAGATTGCAATGACGTTACCGAGTGGACACCCGAAGAGCAGATTGATCAAAAAATTTACCGCACTAGGCCCGTATATTCGTGAAGGTAAGTGCGAAGATAATCGATTCTTTTTCGATTGTCTGGCTGTATGCGTCAACGTGAAACCGGCACCGGAAGTGCGTGAGTTCTGGGGCTGGTGGATGGAACTGGAAGCGCAGGAATCCCGTTTTACCTACAGTTACCAGTTTGGTCTGTTCGATAAAGCAGGCGACTGGACGAGTGTTCCGATAAAAGACACTGAAGTGGTTGAACGACTGGAGCACACCCTGCGTGAGTTTCATGAGAAGCTGCGTGAGCTGCTGGCGACGCTGAATCTGAAGCTGGAACCGGCGGATGATTTTCGTGATGAACCGGTGAAGTTAACGGCGTGAGTGAAATGTGCCGGATGCATCACATCCGGCAATATCCATTAAAACTGATAGGTCATGCCAACCGCGACAATATCATCATTATTGATGTTCAGCTTATTATCGCTATCCAGTTGGTTTATTTTATAATCAACAAATGCCGACATATTTTTGTTGAAATAATACGTAGCACCGACGTCGATATAATTAACCAGATCTTCATCACCGATGCCCTCAATATCTTTCCCTTTCGATAAGACATAACCCAGCGACGGACGCAGACCAAAGTCAAACTGGTATTGGGCGACCGCTTCAAAGTTCTGTGTCTTATTGGCAAAGCCGCCAGAGATTGGCGTCATTTTGCGTGTTTCAGAATAAAAAGTTGCCAGATAAATATTATTGGCATCGTATTTCAGACCTGTAGCCCATGCTTCTGCACGCTTGCCTGTGCCACGGCTTTGCAGGTTCTGCTCGTTGGTGCGATCGGAGTTGGTATAGGCCCCACTGATGGCGAAATCGCTGCCGCCGAAGTCATATGTCAATGACGTGCCGAAGCCATCGCCGTTTTGCTTTTTAACGTCGCGGTTTTCGTTTTTCCCTTGATATTGCAGGGTTAAGTTCAGGCCATCGATAACGCCGAAGAAGTCGGTGTTCCGATACGTCGCCAGACCGCTGGCGCGTTTGGTCATAAAGTTGTCGGTCTGCGCCGAGGAGTCGCCACCAAATTCCGGGAACATATCGGTCCAGGCTTCCACGTCATACAGCGCGCCCAGGTTACGACCATAATCGAAAGAACCCAAATCTTTATATTTCAACCCGGCAAAAGCGAGACGCGTTTTTTGCTGTGCAGTATCACTCTCCGCTTTATTACCGGCAAACTCCGCTTCCCAACGACCATAACCCGTCAGTTGATCGTTAATTTGTGTTTCGCCTTTAAAACCAAAACGGATATAACTCTGGTCGCCATCTTTACTGTCGTTATCACTCATATAATGCATGGCTTTAACTTTGCCATAGACATCCAGTTTATTACCGTCTTTGTTATATATTTCTGCGGCCTGTACGGATGCAGATGCCACAATGCCCATCACCACTAATGCCAGAGTGCTCTTTTTCATTTTCATTCCTGATTTTAATTAACGCGCGAATATTCAGCGGGAGAGTCCCGTTGAAAACAGGAAAGTTTTTAACCTGAGATTGTTAAAGATATATTACAGATTAATAATATTCTTAAAATGTGGTAATTTATTAAATCTGTAATAAAAGCGTAAACAACTGCCGCTACGCTTGCTGATCCCGCGCAACAAAACACCATGCTTTGCTCGCAGATGGTTGGCAACCGACGACAGTCCTGCTAAAACGTTCGTTTGATATCATTTTTCCTAAAATTGAATGGCAGAGAATCATGAGTGACAGCCAGACGCTGGTGGTAAAACTCGGCACCAGTGTGCTAACAGGCGGATCGCGCCGTCTGAACCGTGCCCATATCGTTGAACTTGTTCGCCAGTGCGCGCAGTTACATGCCGCCGGGCATCGGATTGTTATTGTGACGTCGGGCGCGATCGCCGCCGGACGTGAGCACCTGGGTTACCCGGAACTGCCAGCGACTATCGCCTCGAAACAACTGCTGGCGGCGGTAGGGCAGAGTCGACTGATTCAACTGTGGGAACAGCTGTTTTCTATTTATGGCATTCACGTCGGGCAAATGCTGCTGACCCGTGCTGATATGGAAGACCGTGAACGCTTCCTGAACGCCCGCGACACCCTGCGTGCGTTGCTCGATAACAATATCGTTCCGGTGATCAATGAGAACGATGCTGTCGCTACTGCAGAGATTAAGGTCGGCGATAACGATAACCTTTCTGCGCTGGCGGCGATTCTGGCGGGTGCCGATAAACTGTTGCTGCTGACCGATCAAAAAGGTTTGTATACCGCTGACCCGCGCAGCAATCCGCAGGCAGAACTGATTAAAGATGTTTACGGCATTGATGACGCACTGCGCGCGATTGCCGGTGACAGCGTTTCAGGCCTCGGAACTGGCGGCATGAGTACCAAATTGCAGGCCGCGGACGTGGCTTGCCGTGCGGGTATCGACACCATTATTGCCGCGGGCAGCAAGCCGGGCGTTATTGGTGATGTGATGGAAGGCATTTCCGTCGGTACGCTGTTTCATGCCCAGGCGACTCCGCTTGAAAACCGTAAACGCTGGATTTTCGGTGCACCACCTGCGGGTGAAATCACGGTAGATGAAGGGGCAACCGCCGCCATTCTTGAACGCGGCAGCTCCCTGTTGCCGAAAGGTATTAAAAGCGTGACTGGCAATTTCTCGCGTGGTGAAGTCATCCGCATTTGCAACCTCGAAGGTCGCGATATCGCCCACGGCGTCAGTCGTTACAACAGCGATGCATTACGCCGCATTGCCGGACACCACTCGCAAGAAATTGATGCAATACTGGGATATGAATACGGCCCGGTTGCCGTTCACCGTGATGACATGATTACCCGTTAAGGAGCAGGCCGATGCTGGAACAAATGGGCATTGCCGCGAAGCAAGCCTCGTATAAATTAGCGCAACTCTCCAGCCGCGAAAAAAATCGTGTGCTGGAAAAAATCGCCGATGAACTGGAAGCTCAAAGCGAAATCATCCTCAACGCTAACGCCCAGGATGTTGCTGACGCGCGTGCCAATGGCCTTAGCGAAGCGATGCTTGACCGTCTGGCACTGACGCCCGCACGGCTGAAAGGCATCGCCGACGATGTGCGCCAGGTGTGTAATCTCGCCGATCCGGTGGGGCAGGTGATTGATGGTAGTGTGCTGGACAGCGGTCTGCGTCTGGAGCGTCGTCGCGTACCGCTGGGGGTGATTGGCGTGATTTATGAAGCGCGCCCGAACGTGACGGTTGATGTCGCTTCGCTGTGCCTGAAAACGGGTAACGCGGTGATCCTGCGTGGTGGCAAAGAAACCTGCCGCACTAACGCTGCAACGGTGGCGGTGATTCAGGACGCCCTGAACTCTTGTGGTTTACCGGCAGGTGCAGTACAGGCGATTGATAATCCTGACCGCGCGCTGGTCAGTGAAATGCTGCGTATGGATAAATACATCGACATGCTGATCCCGCGTGGAGGCGCTGGCCTGCATAAGCTGTGCCGCGAACAGTCGACAATCCCGGTGATCACAGGCGGTATAGGCGTATGCCATATTTACGTTGATGAAAGTGCAGAGATCGCTGAAGCCCTGAAAGTAATCGTCAACGCGAAAACTCAGCGTCCGAGCACATGTAATACGGTAGAAACGTTGCTGGTGAATAAAAACATCGCCGATAGCTTCCTGCCTGTGTTAAGCAAACAGATGGCTGAAAGCGGTGTGACGTTACACGCCGATGCTACCGCACTGACGCAATTGCAGGCAGGTCCCGCGAAGGTGGTTGCTGTTAAAGCTGAAGAGTATGACGATGAGTTTCTGTCATTAGATTTGAACGTCAAAATCGTCAGCGATCTTGACGATGCCATCGCCCATATTCGTGAACACGGCACACAACACTCCGATTCGATCCTGACCCGCGATATGCGCAACGCCCAGCGTTTTGTTAATGAAGTAGATTCATCCGCTGTTTACGTTAACGCCTCTACGCGTTTTACCGACGGCGGCCAGTTTGGACTGGGCGCGGAAGTGGCGGTAAGCACACAAAAACTCCACGCGCGTGGCCCAATGGGGCTGGAAGCGCTGACCACTTACAAGTGGATCGGCATTGGTGATTACACCATTCGTGCGTAAATAAAATCGGGTGATGCAAAAGTAGCCATTTGATTCACAAGGCCATTGACGCATCGCCCGGTTAGTTTTAACCTTGTCCACCGTGATTCACGTTCGTGAATATGTCCTTTCAGGGCCGATATAGCTCAGTTGGTAGAGCAGCGCATTCGTAATGCGAAGGTCGTAGGTTCGACTCCTATTATCGGCACCATTTAAATCAATAAGTTACACATAATTAGTACCTTCCTTTTTTTTTGACTGGGACAAATTTGGGACCGATGGGTTCAGGACTGAGTCTATTTGCCGTGCGTGTTCGGTAAGGTGATTAGGCGCGAGGTGAGCATATCGACGAACCATTTCGATAGACTCCCAGCCTCCCATTTCTGAAAATGCAAGTTGGATGTCACAGACCGACAGTCCATGGCAGATTTCGTGCAAGCAGCGCTGGATAGCTGGGGGCGAGTTGATGTTCTTATCAATAATGCGGGCGTTATGCCGCTTTCACCGCTTGCAGCAGGAAAACAAGATGAATGGGAACTCACTATTGACGTGAATATCAAAGGTGTACTTTGGGGAATTGGCGCTGTACTTCCGGTGATGGAAGCACAGGGTTCCGGTCAGATAATCAATCTTGGTTCTATTGGTGCCCTTTCTGTTGTGCCCACAGGCGCAGTCTATTGCGCGTCAAAATTTGCAGTACGGGCTATTTCGGATGGCTTACGGCAGGAAAGCTCGAAAATCCGTGTGACCTGCGTAAATCCTGGGGTTGTAGAAAGTGAACTGGCTTCAACCATTACCCATGTGGAAACCATGAAGTCAATGGACGCCTACCGTTCTGTTGCACTTCAACCCGCGGATATTGCCCGTGCTGTAAGGCATATTATTGAATCTCCCGAAAGCGTTGATACAACCGAAATTACCATCAGACCTACTGCATCTGCAAACTGAAGAATAACTTTTATATTCACGTTTTATTAAATAGGTCGGAAGGAAAATTTATATCCACTGTTTTGAATAGCAAGATGCATTATATTATGCATTGCTCACTCCGAAGGAGATGAAGGTTTAATTACAGTAAGATTATTTTCACAGGGAGTAAACATGACTCATATTTAATGCCTTTGTATATAAAACTCATCCTCTCAATTGTCAGGAGAATTAGCATGAATATTATCTATTCTTTAATTGTTGTGGTTACACTGTCTTTAATATCCTTCAGTAGCGTCGCCAAAACGATTACTGCCGTCGGTTCAACCATCGACAGCACTGAAAAAGAAATTTCTTTACAGGCAGCAAAACAAGGAAAATCATATAAAATTCTGGGCGCGTTTTTTAAGAATAGAGTTTATATGATAGCAAAGTTAATACCAGTCAGTAAAAATGATGCTTCGTAAGGCTCATGGTCTAATTTTTAAGACATGATCAAGAAGCATGTCTATTGATTCAAAATTGTCATTATTATGGCAATGGAATGCCCGACAAATGACGCTATACCATCCTTCTGTACCAGTCGTCCTGCTAATCCCACCGATGCTTCGGTCTGGAGTGGTAAATTAATATTGGACACAGTTTTATTTTCTCTCTTTTTCGAGGGCTATATGAACAGGAAGAATACATCCCTAAGCGGTTAATGCTGGCGTAATCAATAGACCAGCATTAATCACAGATGATTACCAATCAGACTGAAATGGTTAAATCGTCGAATTCATAATTAATGCTTTTTCTTACGCCGCTGAACAGCTTGAAAAGGATACATATTTTAAATATCAGTGAAGTGAACAGTTTATTGCCGTTATTAATAGAGATGGAGGAATAAATACGCGTATTCTACTATTGCAACAAAAACAACGATAATGATCAGTTTTCATCATGAAGTAACCTGACAGATATAAAAATGTTGATTGAGGCTAAATGCCTGGATGAAGGTTGTCGAGGGAGCCAGGTGGTTTTTTCTTTTGGGTGATCTCCATTGCTGGATAGTCCCCTCTTTCTCGCTCAAAGCAGGGTGTACAGACCCTGGAATTGAACGCAGAGGGACTACCTGACACAATTTTGCACAGTAAAGAGTCGGTCGTTGTTAACGTTCAGATTTTCAATGTATCAATGACCATCCGCAGAGCGGGGGAGACGTTGCGATGAGGGTAATAGAGAAACAATCCCTCCATTCGCAGGCTGTAACGCTGCAACACCCTGATAAGGTTACCGTGTTCTAAATCATCCGCGACCAGTTCAACAGGAACATAGGCCAATCCGAGGCCCAGCCGGGCGGCTTCTGCTTCCATATAGCTGTCGGATAGGGCCCATTGCCCTTCAGGGCGATGAGTGATTTTTTTATCATCCTGATTGAGTTCCCACTGGTATACGCTGCCGTCGGCAAACTGATAGGCGATACAGGGATGCGCCTTTAAATCCGCCGGGGTTTGCGGAAAACCATAGCGACGAAAATGTTCCGGAGTCCCCACAATTGCCATCTCCATATCGGGCGTGATGCGTACCGCGACCATACCCTGGCCGACTTCAGGCCCCAGGCGGACACCTGCATCGAATCTTTCCTCGATGATATCGACGAACCGGCTCTCATTTATCAGTTCAAGCCGGATATCAGGATATCGCTGTTTAAATACCGCCAGCTTTGGCAGCAGGCATTTATCAATCGCGTGCTGGCTGGCATTGATACGCACCGTGCCGGAGGGCGTCTCTCGATAGTGCGCCAGTGTGGCAAGCCCAAGATCTAACATTTCAAATCCAGATGCCGTCTTCTGGTAGAGCTGCTCGCCTGCTTGCGTCAGAGACAGTTTACGCGTGGTGCGCACCAGCAGCTGGACGCCGAGCCTTTCTTCAAGCTCGCGAACAGAACGGCTGACTCCTGACTGAGCAAGACCCAGCCGCTGAGCCGCTGCGGTAAAGCTGCCTTCCCGCACCACCTGCATAAACAGGTACAGCTCGTTGTAGTTCTCCCTTTTCGCCATTGAAACATCCCCCCCTTCATGCCGGCAATCTCCGCATTAATTTATAACAATATGGTATTAATCTTAGCATTAATCGCCCCCTAATCAGCACTAATTCTGCTCACTATAATGACCCCATCAAAGTAAAGCACCGCAGCGTTGTCCGTCGGAAACCTGTATCTCTCTGTTGTTTTTTATGGGGATTTTTATGAAAGCCTTCACCCGCACGCTAAAAACCGCGATGCCGACCATGCTGCTTTTCGCATCATTAAGTGGAGTCACGACAATGAGTTATGCTGATTCAACCAATCCTAATGCCCCTGTGTCCATGACAGATAAATGGGATAAAACGTTCGCCGAGAGCCAGAAAGTCGATCACCGTAAAGTCTCGTTCCCGAACCGATATGGCATCACCTTAGTGGGCGATCTTTACCTGCCTAAAGACCGTGGCGATCGCAAGCTGGCGGCCATTTGGGGCGGTGAAAGAGCAATCCAGCGGCCTGTATGCGCAGACGCTGGCGGAACGAGGGTTTGTTACCCTGGCGTTCGATCCTTCTTACACCGGGGAAAGCGGCGGCTATCCGCGAAACGTCGCCTCACCGGATATCAACACTGAAGATTTCAGCGCGGCGGTGGATTTCTTAGGGCTGCAAAAAGAGGTAGATCGCAACCGTATCGGGCTGCTCGGTATTTGTGGCTGGGGGGG
>OBVH01000936.1_pt1 | contig 11266 bp, 10 predicted proteins | sample 1495001 | NCBI WGS metagenome assembly OBVH01 (sample SAMEA2579959, study PRJEB22360) | human gut metagenome
CTACGATATTTTGGGGCAAATACAATGTGGTACTTGCAAATTCACTTCGAATGTGATAAACTATATATGTCATTCACTTTGTGATGACCTCCTTTTGATTATTTTTGCAGTTGGTAGCCGCAATCTTATTATAATCAAAAGGAGTTCTTTTTTCAAGACCCATCGCTATGCTATAAGCTCTTTTGAACCCCCGACCTAGCCGGGGGTTTTCTTATTACAAAAAAGACCTGCTCCACAAAATACAGAGCAGGTCTTTTTCAACTCATTTTGAATGAATCCAACTTTTATAGAGATTCTTTCTTTGCAGCAGCTTTCTTCATAAAGGATTCGCTCTTTACCAAGAACCGCTTATGCGTGCAATGTCCCACTTCGCCAGCTTCATCGGATGCAGTAATGGCAAATGTGATTTCTCGACCGGATACCGCTGTAATTTCTGCGGTTGCAGTGACGGTCATGCCCTCCGGTGTGGCTGCGGTATGTGCCAAATCCAACGCTGTTCCAACGGTGGTTTCGCCATCCTCCAGAAATTCTGCAACAGCTGCACACGCTGTCTTTTCCATCAGTGCTGCCAGCATTGGTGTTGCGAATACCCGCAATGAACCGCTGCCAACAGTCACGGCAAGCTGTGCCTCTGTTACCTGCACGCTGGCAGATGCCTTTGTTCCAATTGTAATGGGCTGCATAAAAATGCCTCCTGTTCTTATTTTTCCAGAAAACACAAGTTGTTTTCTTTATTCCGTGTCTGTATTTGTAGAGCTGTCCGGTTCTTCTTCCTCCACCGCATCTGGCGACAGCATATCGCCTAAAATCCGGTCATAGGTCAGCGTATCCAGCTTTTCGTTCCGTTCCTGTCCCGGTGCATAGTTGGTGGAGTAAATCGGTGTTACCGGCATTTCATCCATCATGCTCTGTGTAAAGGAATCCTTCGGCATGCCAACTTCCTGCATCATCACATACGGCAGATAGAAAACAGAAACTTCTTCCTGCGGCTGTACCTTTGTCATGTCCAAACCGAAGTTGTTCCACATGACATACTTCTGTTCATAGAGGGTGCTGCAATTCTCACTCGTGATACCCAGCTGTGCATAAATGCCATCTTCGCCCCGCAAGGATGGGAAATGGTCGCCGATAAACAGCACAATTGTCGGTTCGTCCAGCTTGCTCAGACGGTCAATGAAATCTGCCAGACCATCCGAAGAATGCTTTACCCACTGCAAATAGTTGTCAAATTCTGTTGCACCTGTTCCCTGATTGTATGGCTGGTGGTTCTGCATTGTGGTTGCATGCAGATACAGCGGTTCATCAGTATCTGTAATCAGCTGTTCAATCTGATTATAAACGGTATTGTCATCAATATACGTTCCATACAGGTCAACCGGTACGGTGAAGTCATCTTCAAAAATCATGGTATCGAATGAGAACCGGCTATAAATTGAACGACGGTTGTAGAAACTGCCTTGGAATGGATGAACATAAGCGGTAGAATAACCCTGTGCCTTATAGTAGGATGGGATGGTCGGCTGCTGCCGTTCGAGCAACATTCTCTGCGGCATATTCGGGTCATTCAGTGACTTTACGGGCAGACCAAACAGCAGTTCAAATTCTGTCCGAACCGTATAGCTTGCATAGGTCGGTGCAATCGCAGTGCCAGAAACGCCCTTGGCTGCAACTTCATCCAAACCAGCATATACATCATCCGGAATGTCCAGTTCATCAAACACCCGGAAATCGGCATAGGATTCCGACATGATCTCAATGACATTCGGTTTTACACCGTCTTTGAAATTGGCTTGGTCGGTTACTTCGTCCAGATACTGGGCAACGGTAGAATCTTTGTCTTCTTCATAGGCAACTGGTTCTTGCAGCTGATTCGCAATGTTTTCTGAACCCGTCTGCATAAAGAATGCCAAAAAGCCGTTGTTTTCAAATTTTTCATTCAGAATAAACGTATTATCTGCCTTGGAAACATCCACACCGAAAAAAGCGTAAACCGGTGTGGACAGGGTTGGTACTAAAATCACCAATGCACAAGCCAGCAAACAGGACAGCCCTGTAATCATTCGCCGCAGCCGCTTGGTGTGCAGCGAAAACTTCGGATTAAACCAAAATGACACCACAATATATGCCAATACAATGCCAACAAAAATAATCAAACGAGGCGTAATTTTAATGTACGCAAAAGACGTTAAACTCTTGACGCTGCGGAACAGCTTCATATCTGTCATAATCAAGTGGTTGCCGTTCGTGTTGTATTTGAATAGCTCTGTAATACTCAGTGCCATATACAACACGCTTTGCAAGAGCATGGCGAGCCATCCTTTCCGGAACAGTAGCAATGCCCCTAGGAAAATCAATCCGGCAATCAAAATGTTGAATAACATGATAGTCGGATGGTCTGCAATGAAAATGACCAGCTTGCTGAGATATTTATCTTGGTTCAGCTCAGCCATGCAGACAATGAAAATCGGAAACAACAACAGCAACATGCGATTGGTCATCGTGAACCGCAGTGTGTTCTCATTCCGCCGTTCATTACAGGCACAAATCTTTGCCCGCAATGCAGAAATGATCTTATGTAGCGACTCCATAACGGAACCATTCCCCTTTCAATGATGGATAAACTGCCGATTTTACGGACAGTTTTTCGTTTTTTCGCTTTTGTTCTATCCTTTACTATAGCACAAGTTGCAGAAAACTGCAAGTCTTCCTTTTATCATTTTTCCGCTTTTTTTAGATTTTCGTGAAAAGTGAAAAAAGCCTTTCTTCTCCTGCTGATTTTTTGTATATTTTCGTTAGATTTTACAATGCTTTTCCACGTCTTTTTATAAAGCGGCTGCATCCGCTTTTCCACAGGCGATTCCAGAACCATCCATGCTTTCCACAATTTTTATGTTGTCCATCTGAAACGGGCGTTTGCGGCGGTCTGTCCGTGGAAATCAGAAAATTTTCTCAAAATGAGTAATTTTTTTCAAAAAGGGCTTGACAATCTTTCCAAAACGAATTATAATAAGATTCACACGTTACTCATTTTGAAAAATATGAAAGGAGATTCCCATCTTATGAACGCTATGTTAGAATCCTATCGCAACAGCTGCAACCAGCTGACCATTCGCATTTCTGAACTATCGCAACAAATTCAACAGACCTGCTCCCAAACGGAAGCAGATTACCTGAACAGTCGCAAACACCTGCTCCAAACAGAACGCTTGGAATTACTCCGGGATATGCAGGACATGCAGCCTTATGTAAGGGGGAATGTGCATGAACCATAAACGCTTGCATCTCCCGATGGAACTGATTACCGATTCCCATTCACAGGAACAGAAAGCGAACCAATGGTTGGATTTTTTGATGGAAAATTGCTTAACTGCAAGACAAAAACAAATTCTTGTGCTATACTATTATGAGAAGCAGACACTCCGAGAGATTGCCGACCAGCTCGGCATTACCGAGTCCACAGCCTGCCGCACGAAAAATCGTGCCTGTCGGCGGCTCTCTCATTATGCCTATCCAAATTCCATCCGAAAGGAGCTTTCCAACCATGAAGACCCCGATTTATGATGCCCTGCAAGCATATGCAGACCGTCAGCCCATTCGTTTCCATATGCCCGGCCACAAGGGGCATTCTGCCATTCCTGCTTGGAATCCGCTGTATGCCCTCGATATTACAGAAATCTCCGGTGCTGACAGCCTGTTAGAAGCAGATGGCATTATTGCAGAAAGCGAACAGATTGCAACTGCTCTGTTTTTCTCTGCTGGAACAGTCTATTCCTGTGCCGGTTCTACGGGATGCATTCAAACCATGCTGACCCTTATGAAACAGGAAAACCGCACCATCATTGCTGCCCGAAATGTTCACCGCAGCTTTTTAAATGCCTGCATCCTGCTGGGCTTAACCGTCAAGTGGGTATATCCGGAAACCAATAACGGACTGCTCTCCGGACAGTATACCCCAGAACAGTTTGCTGCTGTGCTTGCGGAAACCAAAGAGCCTGCTTGCGTCTATGTGACGTCACCGGACTACCTCGGAAAAACCGCTGACATCGCTGGCATTGCTGCCGTCTGCAAGCAATACAACAACGCCCGTTTCTTAGTTGATAACGCCCACGGAGCATATCTTGCCTTTCTCAAGGATGGCAAGCACCCCATTCAAAATGGTGCAGATTTCTGCTGTGACTCTGCCCACAAGACATTACCTTGCCTGACAGGCTGTGCTTATTTACACGCTGCCCATGAAGAGGATGTTCCACGCATCAAAGATGCGATGTCCATGTTCGTTTCTACCAGCCCTTCCTATTTAATGCTGCTCTCGCTGGATGTTTGCAATGCCTATCTAGCCGGAAAAATCCGCAGCGACTTGGAACGTATCTGCAAGCGAGCCGCTGCCCTGAAAAAACGGCTCTCGGAAAAATATGTCTTTCTGGATGGCGACCCGCTACATCTGACCATTGATGCTGCTGCTTCAAAGCTGAACGGTCTGGACTTGGCAGCTCGCTTGGAACGGGCGGACTGCGTGCCAGAATATGCAGACCGGGAAACGGTTGTACTATTATTATCGCCTTATAATGTGCCGGAAGAACTAGACGTTCTGGAAGTCACATTGCATATGATTGTCGCTGAATCGTATCCGAAAACACAAACGGCGGAAATTTTACTGCCACAACCGGAAGTTGTTTGTAATATGCGAGAAGCTGCACTTGGTGCACAGGAGGTTATTCCCGTTGCGGAAAGCATCGGGAGAATCTGTGCAGCAGTCAAAGTTCCCTGCCCGCCAGCTGTTCCGATTGTATGCAGTGGCGAACGGATTGATGCCCAGAGTGCAGCGGTTTTGCAGCATTACGGGATTTCGGAAATCGCTGTGGTGAAAGAAATGGATTCGGGAGAATCTGTAGCAGCTGTTGCAGAAGAACCGGATTTGGAAACAGAATCGACCACATCAGAAGCGTAAAAATAAATAGTATCAAACAGCAAAAAGCGGCGGTGCTCAAGGCACTGCCGCTTTTCTGTATGATTATGGGAAAGGTTCAGCCTGTTTGTTTAAATTAATACATGCCGCCCATGCCGCCTGCCGGCATTGCCGGAGCTGCTGGTTCATCCTTCTTGATATTTGCAACTGCACTTTCTGTGGTCAATACCATAGATGCAATCGATGCTGCGTTCTGCAAAGCACTTCTGGTAACCTTTGTCGGGTCTACAATACCGCTGCTCAGCATATCGCAGTAAGTTTCGGTGTAAGCATCAAAGCCATAGCCAACCTTGCGGCTTCTCCGAATCTTGTCGATGATAACGCTGCCTTCCAGACCAGCATTTGCTGCAATCTGACGGAGCGGTGCTTCCAGTGCACGCAGAATGATTTCTGCACCAGTCTTTTCATCGCCCTTCAGAGTCGGAACAAGCTTTTCAATTGCTGGAATTGCATTGATCAATGCAGTACCGCCGCCAGCTACAATGCCTTCTTCTACAGCTGCCTTGGTTGCAGACAGAGCGTCTTCAATCCGCAGCTTCTTTTCCTTCATTTCTACTTCGGTTGCTGCACCAACATGGATAACTGCAACACCGCCGGACAGCTTACCAATCCGTTCGTGCATCTTTTCCTTGTCGAAATCAGAGGTAGAAACAGCAATCTGATTCTTGATTTCCTGAATCCGGTCTTCGATGTCTTCCTTCTTGCCAGCACCGCCAACCAGAATGGTGTTTTCCTTGTCGATAACTGCCTGGCTAACATGACCGAGCATTTCCAGTGTTGCATCCTTCAGTTCCATATCCAAATCCTTGGAGATCACCTGTGCACCAGTCAGGATTGCGATATCCTGGAGCATTTCCTTTCTTCTGTCGCCAAAGCCCGGAGCCTTCACTGCTGCACACTTGAATGTGCCACGCAGGTTGTTCAGGATGATGGTAGTCAGTGCTTCGCCTTCGATGTCTTCTGCAATGATTAACAGCTTCTTACCCTGCTGTACAATCTGTTCCAGCAGCGGCAGGATTTCCTGAATGTTGCTGATGGTTCTGTCAGTCAGGAATACCAGTGCATCATCATATACAACCTTCATCTTTTCCCGGTCTGTAATCATGTACGGGGACAGATAACCACGGTCGAACTGCATACCTTCTACAACTTCACTGTAGGTTTCTGCGGTCTTGCCTTCTTCAATGGTAATGACGCCGTCTGTTGTAACCTTTTCCATGGCTTCTGCAATCAGCTTACCAACCTTTTCATCTGCGGAAGAAATGGTTGCAACTCTTGCGATGTCTTCTGAACCGGAAACCTTCTTGGAATTTGCCTTGATGGTGTCAACTGCTGCATCTACAGCCTTTGCGATACCCTTGCGGAGTACCATCGGATTTGCACCAGCTGCGATATTCTTCAGACCTTCGTGAATGATTGCCTGTGCCAGAACGGTTGCAGTTGTTGTACCGTCACCAGCTGCGTCATTGGTCTTGGTTGCAACTTCTCTTACGAGCTGTGCACCCATGTTTTCAAACGCATCTTCCAGTTCGATGTCCTTTGCGATGGTCACGCCATCGTTTGTAACCAGCGGAGCACCGAATTCCTTATCCAGAACGACATTTCTGCCCTTCGGTCCAAGTGTAATCTTTACGGTGTCTGCCAGCTTATCAATACCAGCTACGATTGCATTTCTTGCATCTGCATTGTATTTAATTTCTTTTGCCATGATTCTTGCACTCCTTTTCTCAAATCAACGGATTGTTACCCTTATTCTACCACTGCGATGATTTCGCTTTCATAAACAACGGTCAGTTCTTCGTCATTGTCCTTGATTTTCTGACCAGCGGACTTGCTCAGCAGAACCTTGTCGCCTGCTTTCACAGTCATCGGAATCAATGTACCAGTAGAAGCAACCTTTCCTGCACCACAGGCAACAACGGTTGCAGTTGCATAGCTGCTGGAGGCAGCCTTTGTTGTCAGAATCAGACCGCCTACGGTCTTTTCTTCCTTTTCCTCTTCAAACTTTACGATGACTCTATCTGCCAACGGTTTCAACATAACGCTCTTCCTCCTATAAACTTTTATCATTTATCACTTGTATGCTGTTTGTGTTAGCACTCTTTTTTCCTGAGTGCTAATCTTATTATAGCAACTTTTCTGGAAAAATCAAGCCCAAACGCTGTCTTTTTTGGAAAATTGTATAGATGCACAAATTTATAGTAAGAATCGTTGAAAATTTATTGGGTATTTACAGCAATTGTGACGATTTTTCCAGTTCTATTTGAATTTCGCCGATTTGCCAACAAATACATTTTGGATTTTTACAAATTTCATAATTTACATTTCGCACACAGAAAAACAACATAAATTTCACCAAATAATTTCCATCCCGTGTTATCATACTGTTAACAGGCAATTTAAAATTTGCCACAAAAATCAAAAGAACTGTGAGGTTATATGAATTATGGCATTAGAAAAAGTACTGGTCGTAGATGATGACCCAAATATTTGCGACGTCTTAATGATGTATCTGGAAAACGAAGGATACAGTGTCATTCTCTCCTATGACGGCGAAGAAGCATTGGTGAAGTTCAATGCCCTCAAGCCGGACATCGTTCTGCTGGATGTCATGCTGCCAAGTATGGACGGCTGGCAGGTTTGCCGGGAAATCCGGAAAAAGTCCAGTGTGCCGATTATCATGATCACTGCAAAGGGCGATACCTTTGATAAGGTGCTCGGTCTGGAACTCGGTGCAGATGACTACATTGTAAAGCCGTTTGACACCAAGGAAGTTGTTGCTCGAATCAAGGCAATTGCAAGAAGAGTCAGTGCTGCTCCGGCTGAAACCGAAGTACGGGAAGTTCGTTATGACAAGCTTTCTGTCAACATGACTCGTTACGAACTGCGGGTAAATGGCAAGGTTGTTGACACGCCGCCGAAGGAACTCGAACTGCTGTTCTATCTTGCATCCAACCCGAACCGTGTTTACACCCGTGACCAGCTGCTGGATGAAGTATGGGGCTTTGAATATTACGGCGACTCCCGTACCATTGACGTACACATCAAGCGGCTTCGGGAAAAGCTCGAAGGCGTTTCTGACAAGTGGGCACTCAAGACCGTTTGGGGCGTTGGCTACAAGTTTGAATCTGAAGAAGAAGAATAATGAAAGACCGTGCGAAAAAATCTCGCCGCTTTCATCCGCTTTCCCTGCGTTTAATCTGTACGGAAATTCTGGCAATGCTATTGGTGACAGTCATCACTGCGATTCTCAGCATTGTCTGGTATAAGGGTTCTGTTTTTACTACCATTGATAAAAATGACCGGGTGATGGCAACCAATCTGGTGCATCACTACGACCGGGAAAAATCAGCGACAGAAACCAGTGCAGAATGGATTCCGGACGGCTATGTACAGGATTTGTTCGACTGGACAACAGACACTTCCCATACTTTTTATTTTCTATTCGATGAAACTGGAACGTGTCTGATCTGCTCGGGACAAGTCAACTGCAATCGGTCAGAAATTACATTGAATCTGGATATTCTGAACGATGTTCAGATCAATGGGGAATATTTCTCGGATACGCTTGCTATGCTGAATCCAAAAGAACCCCGTCCTATGATCAGCAATGGTTCTCCGGTGACGTTTACAGAACCGAACGGAACAGAAACGACTTACTATCTGTTCAGTAACACGCATACTTCTGTACTGGACTCATTCACATCTCTTACTTGGATTTATGGGATGCTGTGCTTCGCTATTTTAACGGCCGCCCTCATTGCAGTTACTGTGTTCTTCCTGAACCGCAATCAAAAACCACTGGCACAGATGATGCAGGTGGCTCAGCAATGTGCAAGGGGCAACTACACAGAACACCTGAATCCGGGCAGCTTTGAAGAACCATCCTATGAGGATATGGCGTACAGCATCAATGAACTTGCCTATGCCGCAGAAAATGCGGAAAATCAGCGGAAACAATTCGTTTCTAATGTTTCCCACGAACTGCGAACCCCAATGACGATTATCAGCGGATATGTGGATGGCATGCTGGACGGCACTGTTCCAAAAAATAAGCGGATGCAGTATCTTTCGATTGTTTCGCAGGAAATGCAGCGGCTGAAGATTTTGATTTCTTCCATGCTGAACCTGACAAAGTTCGACAATGGAACGATTGAGATTCATTATCAGCTCTTCCCCATTCAAGATTTGGCTTTCCGTACCATTTTGATGTTTGAAAGCCGTCTGGAAAAGCGAAATATTACGCTGGAAGGACTGGATTCTGAACCCGTACAGGTTTGGGGCGACCCCGACCTCATCGGACAGGTCATTTATAATCTCTTTGAAAATGCTACCAAATTCGTCAATACAGGCGGAACGATTACGTTCACCTTTAAAGATGAACCAAACAACACCAGCATTGCCATCCGAAATACCGGTGCGGGCATTTCCAAAGAAGAATTACCAAAAATTTTTGAACGCTTTTATAAGTCGGATGACTCCAGAAGCCACGACAAAACGGGGCTGGGCATCGGACTGGACATCACCAAACACATTGTGCGTCTGCACAAGGCACAAATTTCTGTGAGCAGCGAAGAGGGCGAATATACCGAATTTCTGATTCGTCTGCCGAAAAAGGATGCTCCGGCAGAATCGCCGACAGAGAATCCCGAAAAGCAGCCAAAAGATGCACGATAAAACAGGCAGACGATGGAACTTTTTTACATCGTCTGCCTGTTCTGTTATTTTGACTTGAAAGGAGTCTGTTTTCTGATGGAAGAACATCCGTTTTCTCCGATTCCGCAGCAGCAGCCTGCTCCACAACAGCAGTCCCCTGCACCGCCGCCCTATACACAGGTTTCCTCCTATGCAGTACCATCACCAACTCCGGAACAGCCGCAGCCTACTGCACAAGTTCCACCTCCGCCAGTTTATCCGCCGAACTTTGGACAACCACAGCCGGCTGCACCTTATCCGCCACAGCAGCCTATCTATCCGCAGATGCAGCCCATGCAGCCGATGCCTGCTCCAAAGCAGAAAAAACGGCGAACCAAACAGAAGCCTTCTCCCGAACAGGCTCGCCTGACAAAGCTCGCTTGGATTGCCATTTGGCTGGCGTTTCTGCTGCTGGTGTACTGCATTGCCAGCGACTTGTTCCGCTATTTTGAGATGGATGGTCAAACCCCAACTTTACAGCAATCACAATCCTCTACCTTGAATATTCAATATCAGGAACGCCCTGTTTCGGATGCCATTACACAGCCGGATGAAAACGGAGCGTACACGGTTGCAGGCGTTGCGGAGGCAGTCGCTCCCTCGATTGTTGAGATTACGGCTGCTTCCGGCAGCATGCCGACAAGCAGCGGCTCTGGGATTATCTTGTCGGAAGATGGCTACATTGTCACAAATGCTCATGTTCTGCAAAATAGCGATACGTTCTGGGTTACATTGAATGACTCTGATGAAGCCATTTCAGCAGACTGTATTGGAATGGACACCAAAACCGATTTAGCTGTTTTAAAAATCAACCGCACTGGGTTGCCAGCTGCAACCATTGGCGATTCTGATTCCCTGTTAGTCGGCGAGGAAGTCGTTGCCATCGGCAACCCTGCCGGACTGAATGGAACGGTAACCAATGGGATTGTATCTGCTCTGCACCGGAAAATCAAAAGTGCTTCTACAGGCTTTGAAATGGACTGCATTCAAACCAATGCTGCCATCAGTCCGGGAAACTCTGGCGGTGCGTTGGTGAACTTATACGGGCAGATTGTCGGCATTACTTCTTCTAAATATACCAACGCTTACAGCGGTTCTGCTTATGAGGGGCTAGGGTTTGCCATCTCTATCAATGCTGCTATGCCGATTTTGGAAGAATTGAGTTCGCAGGGCTATGTGTCCGGTCGGGTTCGCATCGGCATTACGTTCCGGTCGCTGGATATTACAGAGGTGCAGGAAGAATTCCACGAAACTTACCAGCTAAGTGACCGGACGCAGGTATCTGGGCTTTGGATTTCTGAAATTGCTGAGGACTGCGATATTTCCAACACAGAATTACAGGTTGGCGATGTCATTGAACGGGTAAACGGCACGGAAACAGCGGATTATGACCAGCTGAATGCGGTTTTATCTGACTGCAAGGCAGGCGACTCCCTTACTGCAGATTGCTTCCGATATGATAAAAATGGAAAAAAGTCTTCGTTTACGATTACATTTCAGCTGATGGAAGACCGGTCGGGAAATTTTTAAAATGTGGATTGGAAAACTATGCTCTTAGGAAAAACGGTCTTCCACATCCGGCAAAAGGGGGTTCCACCCCTGCTT
>OBVH01000941.1_pt1 | contig 11180 bp, 10 predicted proteins | sample 1495001 | NCBI WGS metagenome assembly OBVH01 (sample SAMEA2579959, study PRJEB22360) | human gut metagenome
CAGAGAAAAAACACGAATTACGCCCCGCTTGTCGGAAACTTCCGGGGCTCAGCAGAGAAAAAACACGGATTACGCCCCGCTTGTCAGGAACTTCCGGGGCTCAGCAGAGAAAAAATGTAGATTACAAGGCATTTCGTAACGTAGGCTATAATAAATGCCGCGATGCCCACCGCGGAAGGATGTTCCGTTTGCTGTGGACGTTCGTGGATTTGAAACTACCATCCGCAATGAGCCACGCTATTCATAAGATTGTCAGCAAAGAACGCTGCCAATCTTATTTCATATCGCCGTCTTCGGCATCCTCTTCTGTGGTAATGGCAAAAGCAATATTGGTGGCATGGTCTGCTACTCTCTCCAGTCCGGATACGATATCGGAGAAGATCATGCCGGCTTCGGGAGAACACTCTCCCTTGGTCAGACGCTCTACATGTTTCTTCTGCAGTTCGCGTTCCTTCTCGTCTACCTGATCCTCCAGAGTAACAATCTCCTGCATATGGGATTCATCGCTCTTGGCGAACATTTCTACAGCATAACGGATGATCTTGTTGACCATTTCCAACATATCTCCCAGTTCCTTCTGGGCTTCCTTACTGATGGAAACGCCTTCTTCCTTACGCTGTCTGGCAGCATCCGCCACGTTCTCCGCATGGTCACCGATACGCTCGATATCGTTCACCACATGGAACAGGGCACCCAGACTGTTCAAGTCTTCGATGGGCAGCGTGGTCTGGTTGATCTTTACCAGATAGTCCGTGATGGCATGGTTCAGGAAATTGATATTTTTCTCTACCTCGTAGACTTCCTCGATGTCCTCTTCATCCAGCGTGATCAGGGCATTCATGGCACGGTTTAAGTTCTCCTCTGCCAGAGAAGCCATACGCTCCAGCTCCTTGATAACTTCTACCACTGCAGTGGCGGGGTTGAACACCACTTTGTCGCCGATGTATTTTAACTGATAGCTCTCTCTGTAACCAACCTTCTGATCCTCGCCGGGTACGATCAGGTAAGTCATCTTGACCAGCCAGCCGGTGAACGGGAACAGCATAATTACCTGTGCAATCTTGATCAGCGTATGTGCATTTGCTACGAATCGACCGTTATCTGCGGAAATGGACTTGATCAATTCCACGATCTGGTCTCCTGCCACAAACAGGGCAATGTAAATAATAACCGTACCGATAATATTGAACAGCAGATGTATCAGTGCTGCTCTCTTTGCGTCCTTTTTACCGGTCATGGAAGCTAACATTGCGGTAGCACAAGCACCGATATTACATCCCAGGATAATGTACAGCGTAATAGGTAACGGCAGCAGATCCTGATTAGCCAGCAACAACACAATGCTGACCGTTACGGACGAACTCTGGATAATGGCTGTCAGAGCAAATCCCATCAATGTGGCTAAGAACGGGTTCTTCAGAGACATCAGCAGATTGACCACCTGTGGCTCATTCTTCATGTTCGCCATAGCCTGGGACATGGTGCTCAGGCCTACGAACAGGATACCGAAACCAACGACCACTTCCGCCACCTTACGGACCTTTTCCTTCTTCGTAAACATCATCACGACCACACCCACCAGCAGGATCAGCGGTGCTATTTTGGATAAATTAAAAGATACCAGCTGTGAAGTAATGGTAGTACCGATGTTTGCACCGAGGATAACGCCCGCCGCCTGATACAGATTCATCAGACCAGAGTTAACGAAGCTGACGACCATAACCGTACATGCCGAAGAGGACTGGATGATACCGGTAAAAATAATACCGACGATCATACCCATGAAACGGTTCGTGGTAAAGATTTCCAGAATACGACGAAGTCTGGCACCTGCTACCTTCTCAATGGAATCACTCATCAGTTCCATTCCGAATAAAAACAGTCCCAGACCTCCTGCCATTGTCAATATTGTTCCAAAGCTCATTTTTAATCCCTCAATCTCTCTTGATTCTCTTCCGAAAAACCAAAACAATAATTTTCAAATTTATTCTTATATAAACAATCCAAAATATATTTTACGAGATAGAATAAAAACTTGCAATGTAAATTTTACTTTTCTTTAACTTTTCTTTTACTTTTCTTTACAAAACTTTACGCAATTTCTACCGTGTTTGCGTAAAACAGCTGTTTTTCCTACGCATTTCGACCATCCGCAATATCCCGGTCCAGCTGCTCCTTAAGTTCTTCCAGCGATCCAAATCTGCGTTCCGGGCGCCGAAATCTTTTCAAAGCCACCTCGATCTCCTGCCCGTAGATGTCCTGGTCAAAATCATACAGATAAGATTCCACCCCCATCACTTTTTCAGAAGAAACCGTGGGTTTGGTTCCCACATTGCTGATGGCCTTATAGATCTTTCCATTATGGCGCACCGCCGCATAGTAAACTCCGTTGGGCGGCAGAAGTTTGCCTGCGGGAGGCAGCAGATTCACCGTTGGAAATCCCAGGGTATGTCCGATATGATTGCCATGCTCCACTGCTCCCACCAGTGTATAAGGCATTCCCAGCATCTCTTCGGCCTCTTCCATCCGGCCCTCTTCCACCAGCTTGCGGATGTAAGTGGAACTGACTTCGATGCCGTTCACTTCGATCTTCTCTATGGTCTGGACGCAAAAGCCCAGATGCGGCGCCATTCTCTCCAGAAGTTCGGCATTTCCTGCGCCGTTCTTGCCAAAAGACAGATCCTCACCTGCCGCCACAAACCGGGTATTCATCTGTTTGGCCAGAATCTCTGTTGCAAAACGCTCTGGCTCTGTGGCTGCAGTCTCCTTCGTAAGAGGAAACTCGATCAGAGTGTCGATTCCCAGACGTTCAAACAGGCGTCTTTTTTCCTCTCTGGTGGTCAGTTCTTTACCGTCAGACAGGCCGAACAGCACTGCCGGTGTAGGGTCAAAGGTGAACACGCATGCCGCCAGCCCGTATTTTTTTCGGCCAAGAATCTCTTCCAAAAGTCTCCTGTGGCCCAGATGGACTCCGTCAAATTTACCGATGGCTACTGCTGTATCTTTTTCCAGATAAAAGTCTGTTGTTCCTGCAATGATTTCCAAGTCTATTTCCTGCTTTCTGTATTACTTGGGAAGATCTTCACGGGCTTGTACCATTCCTTCGTTTCATCATACGCATAAATGCCCACGAAGCTGTCATCCTCTCTGTAGATGCGCACCCACTCTCCTGCCGGATGTGTGGTCTGTTCCACAGTCTGTCCCGGATAAAAAGCATTCCCGTTATCGATCAGTTTCCGCCACTTTTCCTCCACATGCAACATGGGAAAATCCGAAAAAATACGGTCTGTGGGAAGCAGTGCTTCCTCCAGCCTCTCCGTGTCCCGAAGTTCCTGCAGCTGTGCAAGTGTCAGGGCATCTGCCAGCCGGAATTCCCCGACTCTGGTGCGAACGAGGCTCTGCATGGTGCCGCCGCAGCACAGTTTTTCCCCAATATCGGCACAGAGACTGCGGATATAGGTTCCCTTGGAACATTCCACGCGGAATTTTACCACGGGAAACTTTATTTCCAGAATCTCGATTGCCGGCAGATCCACATGTCTTGCCTGCCGTTCCACTTCTTTGCCCGCTCTGGCCAGCTCATAGAGTTTTTTCCCATTGACCTTCAGTGCAGAATACATGGGTGGGATCTGGTCATAGCCGCCGACAAAACCGGCGATCACTTCACGTACCTGTGCTTCACTCACCGCCACTTCCCGCTCTTCCAGAACGGTTCCCGTGATATCCTGGGTATCTGTGATCTGTCCCAGCAGAAGTTCTGCCACATATTCCTTGGTCCTGTCCGTCAGCATTTCACATGCTCTGGTAGCATTCCCAAGACATACAGGAAGCACACCGGTAGCCTGTGGATCCAGTGTACCTGTGTGCCCTATCTTTTTCTGCCGGCAGATCCCGCGAAGCTTGGCTACCACATCATGGGAGGTAAAGCCCGCTTCCTTATATACATTGATGATGCCGTCCATTAATCCTGTTCTCCCCGCAGTTGTTTGTCGATGTGCAGTGACAAATTGTTGACACAATCATGGAAGGTTCCCTTCATAGTGCAGCCTGCGGCACGTACATGTCCGCCGCCTCCGAAGAAAGATGCCACCTTCGCCACATCTACTTTCTCATTGGAACGCATGCTGACCTTGTACTCCAGTACGTTGGTCTCATACATGAAAATCGCACAGTCCACGCCCTTGATATTGCGCAACTGGTTCACAATGCCGTCCAGATCTCCCGGTACCGCATTGTAGAATTCCATGGTCTTGCGGTCCACCATGCTCACGATGCAGCGTCCGTCCATGAAACGAATGCTCTCCATCAGAGCTCTGCCCATGATCTGGGTCTGCAGATAGGTCTTCTGGTAAAAGCTTTCCTCAATCAGCTTCGGAAAATTGAATCCGAAGGAGATCAGAAACGCTGCCGCCTGCAGCGTCTCCGGTGTCGTATTGGAATACTGGAATACACCGGTATCATGGATGATGCCGGTATACAGCGCTTCCGCAATATCCTTGTCAATAAGTTCCGCATCCATAATGTGATACAGCACCTCACAGGCACTTCCCACTTCCGGACGGACCAGATTCACATCACCGCAACCGGAATTGCTGATGTGATGATCAATGTTGATCTTCTTTTTCGCATTCTGGAAATACGTCTCCGCATCTCCCAGACGATCCCCACTGCAATCCAGCGCAAAATACACATCAAAAGGCTCCTGCACGGGACATTCGGTCTGAATCTCATCGTATCCCTTCAGATAGGAAAACTCTTCGGACGGCTTCTGCAGATATACGGTAACTTCCGCTTCGGGAAGGAGTTTACGCAGATACATCTGTAAGGAAAGACATACACCCACACAGTCTCCATCCGGACGAATATGTCCGCTGATGCCGATCTTTTTCGCACCCAGACATTCTTCACGCAAATCCATTACTCGTCACCTTCCTCTGTTTCTTCCGTATCTTCCACCACTTCATTTTCCGGCTTCTGTGCCTGTTCATCCGCTGCAATGACCTCATCGATCTTGTGGGACATATTGACACCATATTCAATGGACTGATCCATCACAAAAGTGATATCCGGAGTATTACGCAGATTGATGGTACGAGCCAGTTCTCTGCGGATAAAGCCTTCGGCGCTCTTCAGTCCCTGCAGGGTAGACTTTCTGACTTCCTCGTCTCCCAGCACGCTGATCCATGCCTTACAGCTCTTCAGATCCGGTGCCACTTCCACAGCGACCACACTGGTCCAGGGACTGATCCGGGGGTCCTTGAGACCGCCCCGGATGATCTCTGCCAGAACGCGCTGTACTTCCCCGTTCACACGGGTATTTTTCACACTATTCTTTCTCATTCTTATTCCTTCTTAATTCTTTCCTGCGGGTATCGTAGACGTCTTGGCGAGCATCCGCGAACAGAATGCGTTTCGCGTAACCCCGTTGAAAAACGTCGGCACTTGAATCTTGCAAGCAAAGCGCAGGAAGATTCTTAGTGTCCGCTACGTTTTTTGCAGAGCGCGAGCGTGGGTAAGCGGAATGCATCTGCGAACGGATGCGTTCTAGTAACCTACCGTGGTACTTCCACCATGATATATGCTTCTACGATATCCAGCTCCTGCATCTTGTCAAAGCCTTCGAATACGAGACCACACTCATATCCGGCCTTAACCTCCTTCACATCATCCTTGAATCTCTTCAAGGAAGCCAGGTTGCCTTCGAAGATCTGCTCGCCCTCACGGGTGATACGAACCTTACAGCCTCTCTGGAACACACCGTCCAGAACATAGGAACCTGCGATGTTACCGATAGCGGATGCCTTGAAGATCTGACGAACCTCTGCATGACCGATAACCTTCTCCTCGTATACGGGATCCAGCATACCCTTCATGGCAGCTTCCACATCTTCGATAGCCTGGTAGATGACCTTGTACAGACGTACATCCACGCCCTCTCTCTCTGCGGTTGCCTTGGCAGTCGCATCAGGACGAACGTTGAATCCGATGATGATCGCATTGGACGCACTTGCTAAAGATACGTCGGACTCATTGATGGCACCTACGCCGCCGTGGATACATTTAACTACTACTTCTTCGTTGGACAGCTTCATCAGGGACTGTTTTACAGCCTCGACACTACCCTGTACGTCAGCCTTGACGATCAGGTTCAGTTCCTTCAGATTACCCTCCTGGATCTGGCTGAACAGATCATCCAGGGACATTCTGCCCTTGGTCTCTTCCAGCATCTTTTCCTTGTTCTGTGCCAGATAGGTCTCCGCATAGGATTTTGCTGTCTTATCATTATCATGTGCCAGGAATACTTCACCTGCACTGGGAACATCGGACAGGCCCAGGATTTCTACAGGGGTAGACGGTCCCGCTTCTTTTACTCTGCGTCCCTTATCATCGATCATGGCTCTTACCTTACCGTGTGCCACGCCTGCGGAAATGAAATCTCCCACATGCAGGGTACCTTTCTGTACCAGTACGGTAGCCACGGGACCGCGTCCCTTATCCAGCTCTGCCTCGATGACCAGACCTCTTGCTTTTCTCTTGGGGTTGGCCTTGAGTTCCATGATATCTGCGGTCAGCAGGATCATGTCAAGCAGCTGGTCGATACCTTCTCCGCTCTTCGCAGATACCGGTGCAAATACAGTACTTCCGCCCCAATCCTCGGGGATCAGCTCGTACTCTGCCAGCTCCTGTTTTACACGGTCAATGTTGGCTGAGGGCTTATCGATCTTGTTCACTGCTACGATGATCTCAACACCTGCTGCCTTTGCATGGTTGATCGCCTCTACGGTCTGGGGCATTACGCCGTCGTCCGCCGCTACTACCAGGATAGCGATATCGGTCGCATTGGCACCACGCATACGCATGGCGGTAAATGCTTCGTGTCCGGGAGTATCTAAGAAGGTGATCTTACGGTCTCCCACATTTACAGTATAAGCACCGATGTGCTGGGTGATACCACCTGCCTCACGATCGGTTACGTTGGTCTTACGGATAGCGTCTAACAGGGGAGGCTTACCATGGTCAACGTGACCCATAACACAGATTACGGGAGGTCTCTCCACCAGATCTGCCTCGTCCTCTTCATCTTCCTTCAACAGCTCTTCGATGACATCTACCTTGACCTCTTTTTCACAGAGAATGTCATATTCCATGGCAATGTTCTCTGCATCTTCATAGGAGATCTCCTGGTTCACGGTTACAATCTTACCTTCCAGGAACAGCTTCTTTATGATGGCTGCGGGCTGTAACTTCATCTTCTCAGCCAGTTCTTTGATGGTAATGGATTCCGGCAGCACGATCACCTTGATCTGCTCTTCCTGTACCTCTTCCTTCTTCTTTTCCGGCTTGATGAAACGTCCGGGCTTGTTCTTCAGCGCGTCCTCGTCCTCGTAGATATGGTCCTTTTTGGAACGCTTGTTGTCCTTCTCCTGGCTGAAACGTCTCTTTTCATCTTCGCGCTTCTTCTCAAGATCCTTGCCTGCAGGTTCCGGAGCGAAGCCCTTATTCTGTCTGTTATCTCCGAATCGATTACCCGATCCGCCATTGCCTCTTCCGTCGCGGCCGTTATTGCCGTAACCGCGCTCACCATTGCCGTTACCGCGGCGATCACCCTGACCGCCTTCCATACCCGGACGACCCTGTCTGTTAAATCCGCCTCCCTGAGGTCTGCCATTGCCCATACCTCCTCTGTTACCATTCTGTCCGCCCTGACGGTTACCCTGTCCGTAGCCACCCTGACGATTGTCACGATTGCCGTCTCTGTTGTCACGGTTGTAACCGCCCTGGCCACGCTCGTTCTGTCCACGGTTGTCACGATTATTCTGACCGTAACCGCCCTGACGGTTATCGCGGTTGTCACGGTTACCGTTCTGAGGTCTGTCTGCCGGTCTGTCTGCCGGTCTGGTCTGTGCCACATTCTGTGCAGATTGTGCTGCCTGAGGTGCCTGTGCGGCTGCAGTATTCTGTACTGCCTGCTCCTTTACCGGTGCCTGTGTCTGAGGCTTTTTCGCAGGCTGCTGTCCACGGTTGCCGGGTACCATTGCCACGCTGGGAGTGGGAGACGGAGGGGTCAGCGGCTTGATGGGACGTACGGGAGCCTGTGCCTGAACACGGTTGCCGTAGGAATTATTCTGGTAACCATTGTTCTGGTATCTGCCGCCCTGATTCGGACGCTGTCCGCCTGCATTTCTCTGTCCCTGTCCACTCTGACCACCCTGACGCTGTCCAGGCATCTTGGAATTCTGAGGGTTACTAACGAAAATAATCTTTTTCTTCTTTTTCGTCTCCTCAGTAGATTTGGTCTCCTCGGAAACTTTCGTTTCCTGAGCCTTTGCTTCCCCTGCGGGTGCCTGAGCCTTTTCCTCAGCAGGCTTTGCGTTTTCGGTATTTACCGGAGCTTTCTGTGCTGCGGGTGCAGCTGCTTTTTTCTTTCCGAGGCTGTTGCGTACCAGTGCTGCCGCATCCTCTTCCAGCGAGCTCTGTGCTGCCTTTGCCTCAATTCCTTTTTCCTGTAAAAAACTTAATATATCCTTACTCTGTAGTTCCAATTCTTTTGCGAGTTCATGTACTTTGATTTTCGCCATGCTTTCCTCCATTCTGCCTAACCGGGCAAATTCGCTTCCAATTGCTTGATGAGTGCATCTGCCAGTCCCGCATCACACACACCTACCGAAGATCTCAGATCCCGGCCGATGGCCCAGCCGAGTTCTTCCTTCGTGCCATATTCATATACCGGGACTTCATAATAGGAACATTTGTCGTGAAACAACTTTTTCGTATTGGCCGATGCATCCTCTGCAACGATCACCAACATGGCAGAACCTTTTTTCACAGCGTCCTCCGTCTGGAATTCACCGCTTACCAGGTTACGCCCCCTCATCGCAAGTCCCAAAAGGGAATAAATCTTATTCTGTTTCAAGCTGATCAAACTCCTTTTCCAGTGTATCATATACCTCAGGAGAAATACTCATCTTGAAAGAACGTTCTAATCCTTTATTCTTCCGGGCTTTCTGCAGACATTCCTTCTGTCTGCATATATATGCACCACGTCCGTTTTTTTTGCCGGTTGCATCCAGACATATCTCATCTTCCGGTGTTTTCAGGACACGCAGCATTTCTTTTTTGCCTTTCATTTCTCCGCAGCCTACGCACTGCCTCAGTGGAATCTTTTTTGCCATTGATTATTCCTGCTCTCCATCAAAATCGTCTACGGTATCATCTTCGTAATCATCCACATAGTCCTCATAACGGAAGCCGGGAGCATCCTTGGCCTGAGTCTCGGACTTGATGTCGATCTTGTAGCCGGTCAGTCTTGCTGCCAGTCTTGCGTTCTGACCTTCCTTACCGATAGCCAGAGACAACTGATAATCGGGTACGACTACCTTTGCGGTCTTCTCATCGGGATCTGCAAATACTGCTACGATCTTGGCAGGAGAAAGTGCATTCTGAATCAGGTTACCGGGGTTCTCATCCCAGTTCACGATATCGATCTTCTCACCGCGCAGCTCTTCCACGATAGCATTGACGCGGGCACCATTCATACCTACACAGGCGCCGACAGCATCTACATTGGGGTTATTGCTCCATACAGCGATCTTGGTACGGCTTCCTGCCTCTCTGGCAATGCTCTTGATCTCTACGGTACCGTCCTTGATCTCGGTAACTTCGGACTCGAACAGTCTCTTTACCAGTTCCGGATGGGTACGGCTGACATTGATGCGGGGTCCCTTCGGGGTGTTCTTTACTTCCACAATGTAAACCTTGATACGCTCGGTGGGCTTGAATACTTCGCCCTTTACCTGCTCGTTCTCGGTCAGCATGGCATCTGCCTTACCCAGATTGATGCTGATGTTCTTGCCTACATAACGCTGTACTACGCCGGTCACAACATCCTTTTCCTTCTCGTAGTACTGGTTGTAGATCACGCTTCTCTCTTCCTCACGGATCTTCTGTAAGATCACGTTCTTGGCATTCTGGGTAGCGATACGGCCGAACTCCTTGGACTTGATCTCCACATGGATCATGTCACCCACCTGTGCTCTCTTGGAAATCTCCTGTGCATCCTCCAGAGCAATCTGCAGGCAGTCATCCTCCACATCATCCTTCGTGGGAACGACTTCCTTCTCAGCATATACCAGAAAATCGCAGGTCTCTCTATTAATCTCCACATGGACATTGTCAGCCTTTCCAAAATGATTCTTGCAGGCTGTCATCAGGGAGTTCTCGATGGCTTCAAACAAGGTCTCCTTGCTGATCTCCTTCTCCTTCTCCAGAACGTCCAGTGCCTCCATTAATTCCTTATTCATCATTTCCTCCATTCCGGCTTTCGCCTTTTCTTAGTGTATGGTTTCTTCTTATTCTACAAGCTATAACTATTCCTTCGCCCCTTGGCTCTGAATAGTATCAAAAATCTAATGCAAGACGGATCAGGGCAATGTCTGCTCTGGCAAAAGTTCTCGGGCTGCCGTTTTCCGTGATCGTAATGTTATCTGCATTGAAGCTCTCCAGAATGCCAGAAAACTCTTTGCATTTGTCAATGGGCTTGAACAGCTTGATCTCTACTTCTTCACCGATGCTCTTCTGCAAATGCTTATCCTTTTTCAGCGTTCTACCCAGTCCCGGGCTGCTGACTTCCAGAATGTAAGCATCCGGAATGAAATCAGCCTTGTCCAGAGCTTCGGATAATGCTCTGCTGACATTCTCGCAATCCAGAATGTTCACACCTTCCGGCTTGTCGATGTAAGCTCTCAGATAGTAGTCACTGCCTTCTTTTACATACTCCACATCGTAGATCTCCACCTGACTTACTTCTGCGATGGGCATCAGCAGTTCTTCGGTTCTGTTTTCGTAGTCCTCTCGTTTGGACATGTAGGCCCTCCTTTACTGATATGAGCTGTCGTTACAACAACAAGAAAGAGTGGCGCGCGTCCACTCTTACTCTAGTAATCATCTTTAAACTATACACAGTATAGACCCTGTGTGAAAAAATGTCAATAGGGTCTTGCAAACATTCGGATTCCGCTGATTTGCTTCGCAAATCGCTTCTTCCTCATGTTTGGGCGGTTCCCTGATTCAGCCGCAGGCGCATGCAAGCATGCCCATACATTGTAATACCCACGAATTGCTCCGCTGCCGTGCAGCTTTCGCAATTCTGCAAACATTCGGATTCCGCTGATTTGCTTCGC
>OBVH01000958.1_pt1 | contig 10990 bp, 4 predicted proteins | sample 1495001 | NCBI WGS metagenome assembly OBVH01 (sample SAMEA2579959, study PRJEB22360) | human gut metagenome
ACTTTTTATATTTTTGGCAGGTCTGCGGCATTCCGGCAGCCACGGCGGCGTTGACTGCCTGCGGCGGCGGTAAGACCGAAACGGCTAAAAAAGACGATGCGCACGAAGCCATCACCTTTATGGCACCTTATAAGGAGATAGAAGCCTTTATTGAGCAGGTACACAGCGTTTACCCGGAAGTGAACATCGAGGTCGTGCCCTACAGCGGCGATAACACCACCACCTGTTTGCAGAATATGTTTGCGGCGGGCGACCTGCCGGACGTCTGCCCCTTGACCTACTACGATCTGGTCTCCGACAAACTGCTGGACCTTTCCGGCTACGATTTTACGGATAACTATGTGGAGTCCCGTCTGCAGGACGTGTTCGACAACGGTGCCATCTACCTGCTGCCCTCGACCTACAACTGCTACGGCATCACCTACAACAAGACCCTGCTGAAAAAATACGGCTGGGAGCTGCCCAATTCTTTCGCTGAGCTGGAAGAACTGGCTGCAAAGGCCAAGAAAGCAGAGGTCGATCTCTGTCTGCCGCAGATCCAGTATCCGGGCTACGGCTTCCAGTATCTGTGCAACATTGCAGATGCCGATTTCCTCGGCACACTGGACGGCAGGCTGTGGCAGCGGGATTATCTGTCCGGTAAGGCGAATGTCAGCAATACCCCCGGCATGATGCAGGCGATGGCCTATGTCCAGAAGTGGAAGGACATCGGGATGCTGAACGACACCGGCGACGCTCTTGACGACAATGTGACCCGGCAGAGGATGACCGAGGGCAACACCCTGTTTCTGATGGGCGGCACCAACGGCATCGTGGAGGCAGACGGCAACGCCGATAAATACGGGCTGATGCCGTTTCTCTCGGAGGACGGCACCCAGAACGTTTTTGTGCTGAATGTGAACCGCTTCTACGGTCTGAATAAAAAGCTGGAGCAGAACCCCCAGAAGCTGGAAGATGCGCTCAAGGTGATGCGTGTGCTTTCCACCGTTGCAGGCACCAGCGCTCTGCAGCCCGCAACGGCGCTGAAAAGCAGCCTGCTGCCCTTCAAGGACGCAAAAGCGGACGGCACCTACTATGCCGACATCGCCGATGCCCTGAATGCAGGCAACACCGCGCCCTTTATCTATTCCGGCTGGGAAAACACCATCGTGACCACTGGCCTTAAAATGCTGGACTTCATGAAGGGCAATGCCACCATGGAGGATGTGATCCGTCAGCTGGACGAGGATCAGGATAGTGTGGTGAACAACACCCCGGATACCATCACCACCGTCACCGAGGAGCTTTCGCAGGAGGACTGCGCCATGCTGGTAGGCCGCTGCTTTGCGCAGGCTACCGGCAGCGACCTTGCACTGGTGTCGCTGAGCACATGGATCCCCGGCAACCCCACCGATCAGAACCATCACGGCGTAGCGGCCAAGCTGTACGCCAAGGGCATTACGGATTACGACCTTTCGGTGATCCTGCCCACCGGCTGGAACCGCACCATCCAGACCGTTACCCTGACCGGGCAGCAGATCAACGACCTGCTGGCCACGGGCTACGATGCCTACGGCAACGGCAAGGGCTACCCCTATGTGCTGGTAAGCCCGGTGCAGCCGGATGCGGGCAAGACCTATCAGGTTGCCATCTGCGGTGTGAGCGACCAGTTGGCTGCGGAGACCACGGTCACAGACAGCGGCGTGGTGGGCATGGATGCTGCAAAAGCCTTCTTTGGTGCATACACCACCATCAGCCGGGCAGATACCGCATGGAGCTAGGGTGCGTCTGAAACAGAACAGACAGGAGATACCAGATGTGAACAACAAACTATATAAAAAGCTGCTTTGGGGCACCGGCTTTGTCATTGTTGCGGTCATCCTGACCCTTTTTATCATGAGCCAGACCTACATCCAGAACCTTGTCTACCATGAGCGGCTGAACCAGATGGAAGAGGTCACCCACCAGATGTTCCGCAGTCTGGAGGATGTGATCGACACCCACTGGGACGAGGTGAATGTACAATGCAATTATTTGTACTACACTCCGTTAAAGACCGATACCGAGTTCTATCGCTATCTGAAAAAGCTGTCGGAGCTTTCCAATTACCATGAAAGACAGATCGAACTGGTTGCCGTGGACTCTGACGGACATTACTATACCGAGAATGGCGGCATGGGGCTGCTAAGGGAAATGAACTATCTGGCAGACTCTCCGCAGTGGGTTAGCTATGTTTCCAACTCGCTGACCGTGGACGACTCCCGGATGGTGTTCCTGGAACAGCTCTCCACCCCCATCACACTGCAAAGCGGAGAAAAAGAGATCACCCTGCGCTACTTTGGCATTTCGCAGAGCATGACCCAGCTGAACGATTATTTCCGCTGTGATGCCTACGAAAATAACAACAGTGTCTATGTGCTGGACGACAACGGTTTCAAGCTGTTCAACGCCAATGATACCGAGCTGCTGAAGGGGCATAACGTATACACCGTGCTCTCCCGGATGTCCTATCTGCACGGTTCTTCCTTTGCGGAGGCAAAGGAGCGGCTTGACCGCACAGGCTCCTGCTATTCCAACGCCGTGCTGGACGGGACCGAGTATTTCTACGCCCTGAAGCAGATGGAAAACGCCCAGTGGACACTGGCGTTCCTTGTTCCGGCAAAATATGTGGCCGTGAATACGCAGAAGCTGGTCAGCATCGTCATGATCATCATCATCGTCATTGCAATGGTGTTCTCGGTCATAACAGTTTTCGTCGGCTGGTTTCTCCTGCGGCAAAAGCAGCAGCAGGAGCTGCAGGCAGAAAAAGAAGCGAACCTCCGTCTGGAGCAATACAACATCCATCTGACGCAGGTAAACGATGAGCTGCGGCAGGCACAGGACATTGCCGCAGAGGCGTTACAGTCCGCCGAGCGCGCCAGCAAGGCTAAGACGGACTTCCTTGCCAACATGAGCCACGATATCCGCACCCCCATGAACGCCATCATCGGCATTACCACTCTGATGAAAAACGAGCTGCACCAGCCGGAAAAGCTGGCCGAACATCTGGGCAAGCTGGAAAATTCCGGCCAGTTGCTGCTGGGCATCATAAACGATATTCTGGACATGAGCCGCATCGAGAGCGGCAAGACCACCCTGAATGTGGAAAAAATGAATCTGCCCCAGCAGATCAGCCAGCTAGACAGCATCATCCGCCAGCAGGCAGGCCAGCGCCGCCAGACCTTTACGGTAAACACCCATCTGCAGCACGAAAACGTGCTGGCAGACCCCAACCGTCTGAATCGGGTGCTGATGAACATCCTCTCCAACGCAGTCAAGTATACGCCCACCGGCGGGCATATCCGGTTTGAGGTGGACGAGCTGCCCCGAAACGAGCACTACGCCCGATACCGCTTTGTGGTGCAGGATGACGGCATTGGCATGAGCGAGGCCTACCAGAAGACCCTTTTTGACCCCTTTACCCGCGAGGAACGCTCCGGCACCAACAAGGTGCAGGGCACCGGCCTTGGTATGGCCATCACCAAGAACATTGTTGACCTGATGGGCGGCTCTATCAATGTGGAGAGTACCACCGGCAAGGGCACTCGCTTTGAGGTGGTGCTGGAATTTCCCATTGATGCCGAAGCAGATACGGTGCCAGAGGCACAGGTACTCCCGGAGGAAGAGGAAGAAACTTCTCCTCTGTCCGGCATGAAGTTCCTCTGCGCCGAGGATAACGCCATCAACGCCGAAATTCTGGAAATGCTGCTGGAAGCCAATGGCGCAAGCTGCACCATCTGCTCCAACGGTCAGGAAATCGTGGATGCCTTTGCCAGCGTAAAGCCCGGCGAGTACGACATGATCCTGATGGATGTGCAGATGCCTGTGATGGACGGCTTGGAAGCCACCCGCCGCATCCGCAGCGGCGAAAACCCGCTGGGCAGGATCATTCCCATCCTTGCCATGACCGCCAATGCCTTCCTTGAGGATATGCAGAAGAGCAGGGAAGCCGGCATGGACGAGCACCTGTCCAAACCTGTGGATATTGCTGCGCTGGAGCAGACGGTAAAACGCTTCCGTGTTATCCCCCCGAAAATAAATAGCGGACAAGCGCGTTTCCGCAGAGGAAGCACACAAACGATGTGAATGATGCAGGAGAAGATTAGAACGTGAATACACTTTCCGAGATCGAGGAGTATTACAAAGCGCGTGAGCAGCAGCTGTTGGAAAAACTTCATCAACAGGAAGCCGCTTCTGCTGCAATGCCTGACGGATATCCAAGCTGCCCTGAAAGAAGAATTACAGCAGCACAACTGAGCTGCGGATGCAATCAAAACAGGAGTATAAAAAGCCCGAATGAAACACAGAATCTCACGCCGTGCATTCCTGAACGGATGCACGCTGCTGGCGGCAGCTGCTGCCCGAAGCCGGCTGACTTTCTGCGGAGAAAAGGAAGCGAAAGACAGCGGTCTTGCACAAATCGTTGTGGGAAGCGACAGCTATCCACCTTATATCTATCTGAATAATGACGGTGTTCCCACCGGAATCGATGTGGAGATCGCCACCGAGGCGTTCCGCCGCATGGGGTATGCTGCCCGGTTTGAAACGATCAACTGGGAGCAGAAAACAAATCTTGTGGAAAGCGGTGCCATCGACTGCATCTGGGGCTGCTTTTCCATGGATGGACGCGAAGAGGTATACCGCTGGGCGGGGCCTTACATGGTGAGCCGTCAGGTGGTTGCGGTGGATGCCCACAGCAGCATCCGATCCCTCAGCGACCTTGCCGGCAAGACCGTCGCCGTGCAGAGCACCGGCAAGCCGGAGGAGATCTTTCTCAGCGGCTCCGACCCGCGCATCCCGCAGACGGTGGAGGTGCTCAGCATCGAAAACCGCAGTGTGCAGTACGCAATGCTGGCCTGCGGCTATGTGGACGGCATCGCCGCCCACGAGACAGGCATCCTGCAATATATGAAGGACAATGCCGTAGACTTCCGCATTTTGGAGGAACCGCTGCTGGTCACCGGGCTGGGCATCGCCTTTGCCAAGAACGACACCCGCGGGCTGGACAGCCAGCTGACCGATACCCTTGCGCAGATGCGCGCGGATGGCACGCTGGAGCGGATCGTTGGCCGATACCTTGAAAATGCTTCGCAGTATCTGGAGGTGGACACAATTGGCGCGTAAAAACAGAACCACCCCGGATAAAAGGATATGGACAGCCTATCTGATTATCGGCGTGCTCTTGATGGCCGGTGTTGCTTTTTTCTCCAGCTGGCGGGCAATGCGCACAGCAGAGGAACGCTTTTGCCAGACACTTGAGTTTGTCAAATCCCAGTCCACCAGCTTTGAAAAGCACAACGATACCATCACGGCAAAGGCACTCCGCCGCACGGCGGTCGCAGTCCATCAGCTGGCAGAGAATCCTGCGCTTGACCTCTCCGACCCGCAGTGCCTGAACAGGCAGACAGAAAAGCTCTGGCTCACCGGCATTTCGGTTCTGGGACCGGATGGCACGCTCCGGTGCGAGTCCACGACCAACGGCATCGGCTATGACCGGTTTGGCGACCAGCTGAAAAATGACGCTGTTCTGGACGTTTTATCTTACCCGCGAAAGACCTATGTGAAGCGCGTCCTGCTGGAAGATGGCTCTGCTGTGGATGTTGCGGCGCACCGGGCAGAAAGCACAGAGCTGCTCCTGCTTGCCTACCGGTATACCCCGGCGGAATTTGTGGAGGAAACGGCGCTGTCCATCCAGAGCATACTGGATGGCTACCCGGCAGAAACCAGCGGCACGCTGTTCATCGTGCAGAACAATCAGGTCGTTGCCGCAAACCGCCCGGAGCTGATTGGGCAGGATGTTGCAGGCAGTCCGCTGGCGCAGGGGATCCGCAAAGCCGGGGCCGCAGAGAAGCTGACCCATACCCGGGACTGGAACGGCTCCGGCTGCTATTTCGGGATGTTCTGCCATGGCAGATCCTTCGATCTCTATGCGTACACGGATGAAAAAATAATCTTCCGGGAGTCGCTTTTGCTGATCCTGACGGTTCTGGTCGGCTACATCCTGCTTGTAATGATCCTTCAGCTGCTGCGCCGCCGCTCCGTGCAGGAGATGGAGCTGCAGAAAAAAGAGCAGGAGAGGAAGTACCAGACCCAGCTGGAGGAACAGAACCGCAAGCTGGAGATCGCGCTTCAGCACGAAGGGGCGGCAAACCGCGCCAAGCGGGAGTTCCTGTTCAATATGAGCCACGATATCCGCACCCCCATGAACGCCATCATCGGCTTCACCTCGCTGGCTGCGACCCATATCGACAATAGGGAACAGGTGCTGGACTACCTCAAAAAGATCTCCACCTCCAGCCAGCATCTGCTTTCCCTCATCAATGATGTGCTGGATATGAGCCGCATCGAGAGCGGAAAGGTGAAGATCGAGGAAAAAGCGGTGCATCTGCCGGACCTCATCCACGATGTGCGCTCCATCATTCAGCCCAATGTTTCGTCAAAGCGGCTGTCGCTTTTTATTGATACCATGGATGTGGAAAACGAGGATATCATCACCGACCCGCTGCGGCTGAACCAGATCCTGCTGAACATTTTGTCCAATGCCATCAAGTTCACTCCCACAGGCGGCATGATCAGCATTCGCATTGCTGAGAAAAACGGTGCGCCTGCGGGCCGGGCCTGCTATGAGTTCCGCATCAAGGACAACGGCATCGGCATGAGTGAGGAATTCCAGAAGCACATCTTTGAGGAGTTCGCCCGTGAGGAAAACTCCACCGTCAGCGGCATTCAGGGGACCGGCCTCGGCATGTCCATCACCAAGAACATTGTGGACCTGATGGGCGGCACCATCGCCATTGAGAGCGAGCCGGGCAAGGGCAGCGAGTTTATCGTGAATCTCTGCTTTGCGCTCAGCGGACAAAAGGTGGAGCTCAGGCAGCTCCCGCAGCTGGAAGGGCTGCGGGCACTGGTGGCGGACGACGATACCGACACCTGCCTGAGCGTCAGCACCATGCTGTCCAAGATCGGGATGCGGCCGGAGTGGACGATCTCCGGCAGGGAAGCGGTGATCCGCACCCGGTATGCCATGGAGCAGGGGGATGAATTCAGCGTTTACATCATCGACTGGCTGATCCCCGATATGAACGGCATCGAGATCGTGCGGCAGATCCGCAAGGTGATTGGAAAAAGCTGCCCCATCATCATCCTGACCGCCTACGACTGGGCCGATATTGAAGAGGAAGCACGCGCTGCCGGTGTTACCGCCTTCTGCGAAAAGCCGCTGTTCCTCTCGGAGCTGTGCAGAGTGCTGGCAGAGCCGTTCGGTGCAGAGCCTGCCTGCAGGCCGGTGCAGCTGAACGCGGAGGCCTTCAAAGGAAAAAAGATCCTGCTGGTGGAGGACAACGAGCTGAACCGTGAGATCGCAGTGGAGATCCTGAAGGAAGCGGGCTTTGAGGTGGAATCTGCCGAGGATGGCGAGATCGCCGTCCGGAAGATGAAGCAGGCGGCAGACGGACAGTATGACCTGATCCTCATGGACATCCAGATGCCCAACATGGACGGCTACGAGGCAACGCGGCAGATTCGTGCACTGCCGGATGCCGCAAAGGCTGGCATCCCCATCTTTGCAATGACGGCAAATGCCTTTGAGGAAGACCGTCAGAATGCACTGAAGGCCGGTATGAACGGCCATATTGCAAAGCCGCTGGATATTCCGCACCTGCTGCAGGTCCTTGCAGATGTACTGAAATAAACAGCGCCCAAAAGCAAAAGCACCCACAGCAAGCGCCACAGAGGTTTTGAATCTCCGGTGAGCAAATTGCTGCGGGTGCTTTATTTTTTTATGCCTGACAGGCGGCTTGTTACAAAATTTTGCGCAGCTCCTGCACAAGGTCGCCGATCACGATGGGTTTGGACAAAAAGCCGGTCATGCCGCTTTCCAAGGCATTGCGGCGGTCTTCATCGAATGCGTTGGCGGTCATGGCAAGAATCGGAATCTTTGCCAGTGCAGGGTCGCCCAGTGCGCGGATCTGCCGGGTGGCGGTATAACCGTCCATGATCGGCATCTGCACATCCATCAGCACCAGATCATAGCTGCCCGGTGCGGCAGTGCTTACCTTTTCCACCGCCACGGCACCGTTTTCCTTGTGCAGCCCCGCCGCGGCCCGGTTTTCCGCCGTATCGACCCGGAAGCCGTACTCGCACAGGATCTCCTGCGCGATCTCACGGTTCAGCTCGTTGTCCTCTACCAGCAGGATGTGCCTGCCCTTGAAGTTGGTGTCCTTTTTCGGCAGAAGCTCCTGCGCTGCATCCGTCTGTGTCTGGCCGATGGCGTTCATCAGGGTCTCGCGCAGGTCGGACATGAACATGGGCTTGGAGCAGAAGGCGGTCACACCGGCAGCCTTTGCCTCCACCTCAATGTCGGCCCAGTCGTAGGCGGTCAGGATGATGATGGGCGTATCATTGTTCAGGCTGCGGATCTGGCGGGTGACTTCGATGCCGTTCATATCCGGCAAGCGCCAGTCGATGATATAGGCATGGTAAGCATCGCTCATCTCGATGGACTGCCGTGCACGCAGCACCGCTTCCTTGCCGGAAAGGGTCCACTCGGCACGCATGCCCACCTTGACCAGCATCTTTGTCACGCTGTCGCAGGTGTTGAAATCGTCATCCACCACCAGTGCCTTCAGGCCTTCCAGTTCGGTGATCTTTTCCACCGGACGGTGCTCTGCCTGCGCACGCATGGGCACACGAATGATAAACTCGCTGCCCTTGCCCTGCGCCGTCTGCACCTCGATGGTGCCGCCCATCATATCCACGATGTTTTTGGTAATAGCCATGCCAAGGCCGGTGCCTTGGATCCGGCTTACCGTGGAGGTGCGCTCCCGCTCAAACGGCTCAAAAATCTTTTTGGCGAACTCTTGGCTCATGCCGATGCCGTTGTCCTTGACGCGGAACTCATACTGCCCGCAGCCGCGCACCGCTCCGGCAAGCTGCCGCACCCGCACCGAGACCGTGCCGCCCGCCGGGGTGAACTTGATGGCGTTGGACAGCAGGTTCAGCAGTACCTGATTCAGCCGGGTCTTATCGCAGTAGACGTCCTCATCGGTCACATCCATGGCATCCATATAAAGCTCCAGCTGCTTTGCGTAGATCTGCCCGCTGACGATGGTTTTCAGGTCGTGCAGCACATCCGAAAGGTTGACTTCCACTTCTTCCAGATGGATCTTTCCGCTTTCGATGCGGCTCATATCCAGCACATCGTTGATGAGGGAAAGTAGATGATTGCTGGAAGCGAGGGTCTTGGCAAGATAATCCTTCACCCGGTCTTTATCGTCAATGTTGCTGAGTGCCAGCGTGGTAAAGCCGATGATGGCGTTCATGGGGGTGCGGATGTCGTGGGACATATTGGAAAGGAAGGTGCTTTTGGCGCGGTTGGCAGTCTCGGCCGCTGCAACGGCATCCGAAAGTGCCTGATTCCCCTGCCTGTCGGCGGTGCGGTCGGACAAGACAAGGATATACTTGGTCCTGCCCTCTACCTCGCTGCCCATGGCGATGTTATGGAACCAGCGCCGCTCTTTGGTCTCCCGATGCTCAAACTCGAAATCCCATTCGCGTTGCTGCCCGCTGAGCAGTCCTTCCAGAAAGTTCTTGTCGCGATCCGGGTCATCCTTCGGGTGCAGCGCTGCCAGAGCACGGGCATCCTGCCGCACTTCTTTCCACGGGATGCCCAGCAGCCGTTCGACGTTGGGGCTGACATAATCCACCTTGGAGGTCTTTGCGTCCAGCATCAGGAAAACGTCGTCCACGTTCAGCGAAAGCTTTTGGAACAGCTCGTCCCGGTACAGGATCTCAGTGTCCTTCCGGCGCAGGGTCGTATGGCTTCTGCGCAGGATCAGCAGGATGATCAGCACAGCAAGGCCAAAGGCGATGCCCGCCACGATCTGCACCGTGTGGAACCACAGCTTATCCAGACTGGCATTGACGATGCTGACCGGCACAAGCCCCACCATCGTCCAGTTCTGGACCGCGGTATCCTCGTAGACCAGATAATAACTGGTGTCGCCCAGTTTGACCCGCAGGTTTCCGCTGCGGCCCTGCGCAAAATCATCCGAAAGGGCAAGAATCTGTTCCTCGGAAAGGTCGGAATGGTCGCGCAGCATCGCAATGAAGTTGTAAATGATTTCCTTGCGGTTTACGGAATTGTCAATCACCACCCGCCCATCCGGGTAGATCACATAGTTGCTGGCATTGCCCTGAAAAGCAGAGCTGTCCAGCAATCTCAGCACAGCGTCATTATAATAGGTGATGGCAACAGCATCGTAGGCAAAGCCCCGGTAGCTGCCCTGCGTTTCAGGGCAGATGAACGCAAGCATCGGGGCTTTGCCGGGCAGCGCCGTATTCACGACGATATCCTCGCCATCGGAGAGCTTTTCGTCCAGATTGGTCTGCAGGCCAAGGTAGCCGGTTCCCCCGGTCACGGTCGTGTAGTTGCCGTCATAGGAAAGAAAGTAGAAGTCAACAAATCCGGCTGCCTGCTGTGCTTCCTCGATATAGGCCTGAATTTCATCCTCATTCGAGGTGTTTTTCAGAAAGCCGTTGCACAGATGCAGATAGGTCAGGTTTTTGCGCACCATCTCTTTCAGCATACTATTGGATTTATACAGTACCTCTTCCAGATGCGAGGTGCTTTCCTGATAGATGGTCTGCGACATAAACGAGATGTACCGGAAGCTGAAACCGGCTGCCAGAAAGACCAAAAGAAGGATGGCAGCGGCGGCAGGCAGCCACTTGTGCCGGGAATAGCAGCTGCGTTTGGATTCGTGCTTTTCGTCTGCCATTCCGCTCACCTCAGTGTCATGTAGTTTTCCGGCTCTGCAAGCGCTGCGCCGCCGGAGATATAATCACGCCATGTGTTTTTTACCCACGTATCTTCGCCCGCAGACGTGCCGCTGTCGCTCGCAAGCAGCGCTTCCATCTGCTTTTCCGTTGCAAGGCAGGTCACGGTAACGGTGTCGTTATCTCCCAGCGGCTG
>OBVH01000969.1_pt1 | contig 10890 bp, 10 predicted proteins | sample 1495001 | NCBI WGS metagenome assembly OBVH01 (sample SAMEA2579959, study PRJEB22360) | human gut metagenome
GGTATTCCGGCCTTCAAGCTGGAAAAAGAGGTAATGACGCGTCGCCGTGAAATCTTCACCGGCATGGGTATTGAATTCAAACTCAATACCGAAGTGGGCCGCGACGTACAGCTGGACGATCTGCTGAGTGATTACGATGCCGTGTTCCTTGGCGTCGGGACTTATCAGTCAATGCGCGGCGGGCTGGAAAACGAAGACGCCGATGGCGTGTACGCAGCGCTGCCGTTCCTTATCGCCAACACCAAACAGTTAATGGGCTTTGGCGAAACCCGCGAAGAACCGTTCGTCAGCATGGAAGGCAAACGCGTGGTGGTACTTGGCGGTGGCGACACTGCGATGGACTGCGTGCGTACGTCTGTACGCCAGGGAGCGAAGCACGTTACCTGTGCCTATCGTCGTGATGAAGAGAACATGCCAGGTTCCCGCCGCGAAGTGAAAAACGCGCGAGAAGAAGGCGTAGAGTTCAAATTCAATGTCCAGCCACTGGGGATTGAAGTGAACGGTAACGGCAAAGTCAGCGGCGTAAAAATGGTACGTACCGAAATGGGCGAACCGGATGCCAAAGGCCGTCGCCGCGCGGAGATCGTGGCAGGTTCCGAACATATCGTTCCGGCAGATGCGGTGATCATGGCGTTTGGTTTCCGTCCACACAACATGGAATGGCTGGCAAAACACAGCGTCGAGCTGGATTCACAAGGCCGCATCATCGCCCCGGAAGGCAGCGACAACGCCTTCCAGACCAGTAACCCGAAAATCTTTGCTGGCGGCGATATCGTCCGTGGTTCCGATCTGGTCGTTACCGCCATCGCCGAAGGTCGCAAAGCGGCAGACGGCATTATGAACTGGCTGGAAGTTTAAGCTCTGTCCCAGCGCCGCCTCCTCAGAAAAGAGTCGGCGCTGAAATTCTCCTTTCGTTCTGGAAAGCGCCTCGCATAATCTGAAGAAAACCAATGTAATACGCACATCTGGATTGTTACCGGCAGATGCCCGGCGTATAGCTGATTCCATTATTCAACACTGCGCCATATTAAGGGACAGATAATGGAATCGCTCTCAGAAGGAACCACAGCAGGCTACCAGCAAATCCACGACGGCATTATTCATCTGGTCGATAGCGCCCGAACGGAAACGGTACGTAGCGTTAACGCGCTGATGACCGCGACATACTGGGAAATTGGCCGACGAATTGTCGAATTTGAACAAGGTGGCGAGGCCAGGGCTGCGTATGGTGCGCAGCTAATCAAGCGACTATCAAAGGATTTAAGTCTAAGGTTTAAGCGTGGGTTCTCTGCAAAAAACTTACGCCAAATGAGGCTTTTTTACCTCTTTTTTCAACATGTTGAAATTCGCCAGACAGTGTCTGGCGAATTAACACCATTGGGAATTCCGCAGACACCATCTGCAGAATTCCCATCGGCAAAGATTTGGCAGACGCTGTCTGCCTTTCCCCCTGCCCTGGTCCACTTACGTCCGTTTGCTTTCTGTTAAAAACGCTGACGCCCGCAGCTTTTATGAAAAAGAGACGCTCCGCTGTGGCTGGTCTGTTCGCCAGCTAGAGCGGCAAATTGCGACCCAATTTTATGAGCGAACACTACTGTCACATGACAAATCAGCCATGCTGCAACAACACGCTCCTGCCGAGATGCATATTCTTCCGCAACAGGCGATACGCGATCCCTTTGTGCTCGAATTTCTGGAATTGAAAGATGAATATTCAGAATCTGATTTCGAGGAGGCGCTGATCAACCACCTGATGGATTTCATGCTGGAACTTGGGGATGATTTTGCCTTTGTTGGTCGGCAGCGAAGGTTACGCATTGATGACAACTGGTTTCGGGTCGATCTGCTGTTTTTCCACCGCCGTTTACGCTGCCTGCTAATCGTCGATCTAAAAGTGGGCAAATTTAGCTATAGCGATGCCGGACAGATGAATATGTATCTCAACTACGCCAAAGAGCACTGGACGCTACCGGATGAAAATCCGCCCATCGGTCTGGTTCTCTGTGCAGAGAAAGGAGCCGGAGAAGCACATTATGCTCTGGCAGGTTTGCCTAACACCGTTCTGGCGAGCGAATATAAGATGCAACTACCTGATGAAAAACGACTCGCGGATGAACTCGTTCGAACACAGGCGGTGCTAGAGGAAGGCTATAGACGCCGATAATTTCAGCAATTTCGAATTCTGCAGACAGTGTCTGCAGAATCTTTAAAACGAACTAAGTTTTAAGCCATTAAATCAGCCTTAACCTTCACTACCACCTTTTTAATCTCACCAGGTTCGCCGACAACGCATCCCGGCTTATGCGGTTCTCCAGGCATAAACACGGCAAACATTCCCGGTTTTAAGATGATGGTTTGCTCGTTCTCAATGGCGCTGCAAAGCTGGTAATCATCCTCATGGTGGAACTCTTCACACTGACGCGCAGTGCCTGCCGTGCCAAACAGAATCCGTTCCTCACCGTTTAATAACAGCTGGATATCAATGTATTGCTCGTGCAGCTCCGCTTTTTTCTCAACGGGCGATTGAGTGTTAAACGTCATGACATTCATAAAGATATTGTCGCCCTGTAATTCGTAACGACCCGGCGCTTTTTCTTGCGGTCTGGCAGCTAAGGCTAGTGTTAACGCGTCCTGTAACGCAGGATGTAATCCGGCAGACGGTAATGACTGTACTTCACCCATCATCATAATTTTTCTCCCTGGGCCAACAGCGCAGCCCCAAGTAAACCTGCATCATGGCGGTAGTGCGCCGCCAGTAAATCAACATGAAATGCCGCTGGCTCCTGTGCCAGATACGTTTCCACCAACGCCAGATACCCTTCTGCCAGACCAACGCTGCCACCGACCACCACGCACTGGCAATCAGTTGTGGCTTTAATATCAGCGATCAGCCTTGCCAGCACATGCGCGGAGCGGTGAATCAGTTGCTGCGCCTGCTCATCGCCCTGCCCGGCGTGCGTGAAAATAGTTTTCGCATTCGCACCAGCCAACTCCCCCTGCGCTGCCGCTGCAATGCCGCGACCAGAAGCAATCGCCTCCACGCAACCTGTGCGTCCACAGCCGCAGACTGGACCATGCGGATCGGCAAGCGTATGCCCGATATGCCCCGCCAGACCGCCAGGGCCGGTAAGCAGTTTGCCGCCGCTCACTACACCGCCGCCGACGCCAGTGGAAACGGTGATAAACACCATCTCGGTTATATCGCCTTCCAGCGCCTGATACTCCGCCCATGCTGCAGCCTGCGCGTCGTTAATGGCAATGGTCGGCAAATCGGTAAGCTGCTCCAGTGTTTTGACTAACGGAAAGTGTAGCAATCCACCAAGATTATGCGGATTTAGCGCCAGCAAGCTGCCGTCGCGAATAATTCCGGTTGAAGCGATAGCAACCCTCTGCGCATGAGCTTGCAACGGAGAGACTAATGCGGATAAGGCATCACGCAAGGCTTCTGGTGTCTGGCTGGCTGGCGTAGGAAGTTCACGACGATCGCGGATCTGCCCGTCAGCGCCAATCAGCGCGGCGGCAAGTTTAGTACCGCCGATATCAATCGCCAGTGTGGTCATAGCACCGCCTTTTTCATCGCTGTGTTGTACCACTGACAAATGTGTTCAAGACGCGTTATGGCAGAACCGACCGTCACCGCCCACGCGCCGTGGCGCATCGCATCTGCCGCCTGAGCAGGCGTGTTGTAACGCCCTTCGGCATCGCTCAACGTTTTCACCAGCGCCAGATCCGGCTCTTCTGGCGTTTCAGGCGTGGTATAGCCAGAAAGCGTAGTGCCAATAATTTCGGCTCCCAGCTTTTGGCATGCCAGGCCGTCTTCCGGCGTGGAACAGTCGGTCATCGCCAGTAAACCGTGATGGTGAATACGTGCCAGCAACGTTTCAACAGGCACCGGACGCGGACGATCGGTGCCGTCAATGGCGATAATGTCCGCGCCTGCCTGCGCCAGCGCATCGACATCTTCAATATAGGCCGTGATGCGTACCGGAGAATCCTCCAGATCGCGTTTCACAATCCCGATAATCGGCACACTCACCACCGCACGCGTGGCTTGCAGATTTGCCACACCTTCAATGCGAATGGCGACCGCACCCGCCTGCTCTGCAGCTAATGCCATGGCGGCGACGATTTCGGGTTTATCGAGCGGGCTGTCCGGAACCGGCTGGCAGGAGACAATCAGGCCACCGTTAGCAGCGATTTTTTGATCCAGTTGTGCAAGTAACGACATACATCTTCCCTTAGCGAAAGGCCCGGTACAGAGACCGGGCAACAGGATTAACTTTTGGTTTTGACTAAATCGTTTTTGGCGCGGCCAAATGGCACGGCACCGCTAAATGGTTTGCCGTCGATAGCGTCATGAGTACGCAATGCTTCCGGGCGCAGCCAACGCTGAACGCGGGAAGGCATATCCAGACCAATCAGCAGGATCACCACAAATGTCAGACTGAACGAGAGCGATGCCAGCGCAGTACCCAGATCCAGACGTTGAGCGATCAACGCGCCGATGATTGGGGCCAGTGCACCGCCCAATGCGCCGACGTTGTAGGTAAAGCCCAGGCCCGCTGCACGCTGGTCGGTATCGAAATAACCGCCAATCAGTTTCGGTAAGATCCCGGCGATCCCTTGTCCAAGCATTTGCTGGAAGAACAGTAACAGACCGAGCACCCAGACGTTTGCGCCGCCAATCGCAAATACTGGAATAATCAGTAGCTGCGAGGCCAGCAGACTACAAACGTACGCTTTGCGGGTTCCCAGCCAGTCACCGAGGAAGCCACCGACGCAGCACCCCACCGCCGCGCCAAAGCCACTAAAGAACAGCACATTGGCGACAGTATGCGGGTTATAAGCCAGATCGGTTTTCAGATACGTTGGCAGCAGTGCCTGAATCGGCCATGAATAGAGGAAAGCAAACAACACGACCACCATCAGCATTACGCCCGTTGGCCAGCGTTTGCCCGTACTCTGTACCATAAAGCTGATAAAGATTGCGGCGCATAACAGCCCGAGAACAGCGACGATTGCGGCATTTTGCAGGTTACCGGCGAAGCAGAACCACAGCGCAGTAGCCGCCGCCAGTGTCATTACGATATTGGCAATGCGATGTTCACCACGGTAGAGAATATCTACCATCGTGCGTACTGGTGCTTTACCAGCATGTTTCTCTTTCCAGTCTTCCGCTTCCGGGATGTTTTTACGCAGCCAGAGAGCAAAGATGATTGGCAAAATGCCGATAAAGAACAGCGCACGCCAGCCCCAGACCGGAACCACCAGGCTATAGACCTGAGCGGCAACGACGGCCCCCACAGAGAAGCCGGAAATCAGAAAACCACTGGCTTTATTACGCAGATGTTTTGGCCAGCTTTCAATGACATAGGTGGCGCTGGAACCGTATTCACCCGCCATCCCCATGCCGATGACCAGACGAGCGATAAACATGGTGATGTAGCCTGGCGCAAAGCCGCAGGCCAGCGTCCCGGCCGAGAAGAGAACGATGCTGGTGACCATTGCCAGACGACGCCCGTAGCGGTCACCCATAGCGCCGAGCATCAGGCCGCCGAACCAGCGAGAGATAAAGGCTGCGGAGATCAGACTTGCCGCCTGCACCGTCGTCAGCCCGAATTCACCTTGTACTTCGGTGAGTACCAGGGCGATTAAAACGAAATCAAAACCGTCAAGCAGATATCCCAACCAGGCAGCGGAAAATGCCCGCCATTGTGCACGATTGAGATGGCGATACCACGGGATATTCTGGGTTGTAGTACTCATTGTGAGTCTCCCGCGGTGGGCGATGCCCACACGCTTTGGTATGAAAATTGTAGGGTACAGATGCGTTTATTTCCCCTCACCCGGTAGGGGCGAGCGAGGGGAAACAACTCACCCGCGCTCTTGCATCAACTGCTGGGCCAGCGCTTTCAGTTCTGGCAGATATTTTTCATCTACCGGACCAAACGGTTTGCGGCACAGCGGCACAGAAACGACATCCATATAATGCAGGACCGTTTTCAGGCCGCGGAATACGCCCGTTTTGATCAGTAAATCAATGACTTTATTACATTCGGTTTGCAGCTTCTGCGCGGTCTGGATATCGCCTTCTTTCAGCGCCTTCACAATCCCCTGATAACGCCAGCCCATAATGTTGTAGGTACTACCGATACCACCATCAGCGCCCGCCAGAAGACCAGAGGCGAAGATTTCGTCGTAACCGTTATAGAGCACCAGATCAGGATGTTCACGACGGATCTGTTCCATCTGATAGAGATCGCCAGAGGTCTGTTTCAGCGCGCCGACACCAGGCAGCGTAACCAGGGTGTTGATCTGATCCAGGGTTAGTTTTACCCCGCTCAGGGCAGGAATGTTGTACACCACCATCGGCAACCCATCCGCCGAATCAATAATTGCCCGATAGTGATCGCAGTGTTCTTCAAAGCTGAAAGGATAGTAGAACGGCGTGACGGCGGAGACGGCATCGAAGCCATAACGTTTAGCCGATGCCGCAAGTTGTTGGCTTTCAGCAGTGCTGACGCAACCAACGTGGGCGATGAGTTTAATCTTGCCTTTCGCCTCTTCGGCGACGATTTCCAGTACCTGTTCACGCTCGGAAAGGCTTTGTACAAAGACTTCGCCGGTAGAACCACCCACGTATAAACCGTCGATGCCCTGCTGAATATTGAACTGAACCAGGCGACGCAGACTCGCTTTATCCAGTGCTTGTTGTTGGTCAAAAGGAGTCAGGAGTGCGGCCATTACGCCACGTAAATTCGTTGCCATAAATACCTCTGAAGTGATGCTTGTCTGATAAACGATATACCTTTATACCTGTTATACCAGATCAATTAAGCAACACCCCATACAGAAAGCTTATAATGCGATCTGCTTCACTAAAGTGGCATTATTTCTTTTTGTTGGTGGTCTGACCGAAAGCGTGCCAGGTAGCAGAGACGCTGTTGAGATGCGATTGCAACGCACGATCGGCTTCGTCAGGATCATGACGGCGGATCGCATCAACGATCGCAATATGCTGTTGATAACTAACGTTGTTATGTTCGTGCAGTGCCTGATCGGTAACCGTTGGGCGTGCGGCAATAAGCCAGTCGAGCAGGGCAACGTGGATCGCCATGAAGATTGGGTTACCGGGGATCTCCGCCAGCACGCGGTGGAAATCAACGTCTGAACGAATGAATGCCGCGTTGTTATCCAGCGACTGACTGTTAATTTCCAGTGCTTTTGCCAGCAAATCGATTTGCTCATCGGTGGCGTGTTCAGCCGCATAGCGCACCAGGCTGGATTCAAAGAACAGACGTAATTGTTCGAAATGGGCAATCCCACCAGGATGAGAAAGGAAATCTTTCGCCATGCCGGAAAGCTCGCCGATGATGGTGTCCGCAGAAGGACGTGAGACGCGAGCGCGTTCGCCGTTGTTTATTTGCACCAGACCTTTACGTTTTAACGCTGCCAGCGCTTCACGCACCGAAGGACGCCCGACATTAAAGAACGCCATCAGTTCGCGTTCAGACGGTAATTGTTCACCTTCGCCAAATTCACGACGGCGGATCATCTGTTCCAGCTCTTCTTCCACCATTTCGGAGAGTTTTTTACGCGCCAGCGGGCGGCTACGCAAGTTGCGACCAATTGCAGGTGAAGAATCTTCGGTTTGCGAATCAAATGCGTTCATAAGGCCCATTCTGTAAGGTCAGTGTGATTAACATCATCAGTGACATCCTATCACAGGATTGAAAGTAGGGGAAAATGGCAGGGTTTTCTCTTTGTGCCTCATCATTACCATAATTAACGGAATAATTAACTATTGCGAAAAATTAATGTAACGCAGATAAAAACATCCCGATTGAATTATTTATAAGACTATTCACGAGCATTATGAATATTATGAATGTGTTCTTACAAAATAATCATAAGCGCATATTTTTTAATGAAAAATCACCTCACCTACAATTAAAAACACGACATCCGCACCATAAATAGCCTTGCAAAAAATATAACATCATTGTTTTCAATCTGCCGTTTATGGGATTGACCGTTTTCTTTTGACACGGAGTTCAACAATGTTCGGCATAATTATATCTGTCATCGTATTAATTACGATGGGCTATTTGATCCTGAAAAACTACAAACCTCAGGTGGTGCTGGCTGCCGCAGGTATCTTCCTGATGATGTGCGGTGTCTGGTTAGGGTTCGGTGGTGTGCTCGATCCCGCCAAAAGCAGCGGCTACTTGATCGTCGATATTTATAATGAAATCCTGCGCATGCTGTCCAACCGCATTGCCGGATTGGGGCTGTCGATTATGGCAGTGGGCGGTTATGCCCGCTATATGGAGCGCATAGGGGCAAGTCGCGCGATGGTGAGCTTGTTAAGCCGCCCGTTAAAACTCATTCGCTCGCCGTATATTATTCTGTCGGCAACTTACGTCATCGGCCAAATCATGGCGCAGTTTATTACCAGCGCCTCCGGTCTGGGTATGTTGCTGATGGTCACCTTATTTCCGACGCTGGTGAGTCTGGGAGTAAGTCGCCTCTCTGCGGTGGCGGTTATCGCAACCACGATGTCCATTGAGTGGGGGATTCTGGAAACGAACTCCATTTTTGCTGCCCTGGTAGCGGGAATGAAAATTGCCACTTACTTCTTCCACTACCAGCTTCCGGTCGCCTCTTGTGTCATTATCTCGGTGGCGATCTCCCACTTTTTCGTGCAACGCGCTTTCGACAAAAAAGATAAAAATATCAATCACGAACAGGCAGAGCAAAAAGCTCTCGATAATGTCCCGCCGCTCTATTACGCCATTTTACCTGTGATGCCGTTAATCCTGATGCTCGGCTCGCTGTTCCTTGCCCACGTCGGGCTGATGCAGTCAGAACTGCATCTGGTGGTGGTGATGTTACTGAGTTTGACGGTGACGATGTTTGTTGAGTTCTTCCGCAAGCATAACTTGCGCGAAACAATGGACGATGTGCAGGCGTTTTTTGACGGCATGGGTACGCAGTTTGCCAACGTGGTAACGCTGGTGGTCGCGGGTGAAATATTTGCGAAAGGCTTAACGACGATTGGCACTGTCGATGCGGTTATCAGGGGTGCGGAGCATTCTGGCCTGGGCGGTATTGGCGTGATGATTATTATGGCGCTGGTCATTGCCATTTGTGCCATTGTGATGGGCTCAGGCAATGCGCCGTTTATGTCATTTGCCAGTCTTATTCCGAATATCGCAGCCGGACTACATGTACCAGCGGTTGTAATGATTATGCCGATGCATTTTGCCACGACGCTAGCGCGCGCTGTTTCGCCGATTACTGCGGTGGTGGTCGTTACGTCAGGAATTGCAGGCGTTTCGCCTTTTGCGGTAGTGAAGCGGACAGCGATCCCCATGGCAGTCGGTTTCGTGGTGAATATGATTGCCACAATCACGCTATTTTATTAAGTCATTAAAAAGACAAAACAGGCCGCCAGGGCCTGTTTTAGTATTACTTCACAACGCGTAATGCTGGTCGACCACCACGTGGTGGCTGCGGTGGTTCATCGTCAGGATGAGTGTCATCATCGTGATCTGGCTTGTCGCCATCAATAACCGACATAACGGTTTCGTTGTCTGCCGATGCCTCTTCATCATTCATGATGCTGGCATCTTCATCGTAGGCAGCTTCAGGTTCAAACATCGTGCCTGCGCCATTTTCACGGGCGTAGATAGCCAGCACGGCAGCCAGCGGCACAGAAACCTGACGCGGAATGCCACCAAAGCGCGCGTTAAAGCGCACCTCATCATTCGCCAGTTCCAGATTGCCGACAGCTCGCGGCGCAATGTTGAGTACGATTTGCCCGTCACGCGCATATTCCATAGGAACCTGCACGCCAGGGAGCGTCACATCCACCACCAGGTGCGGCGTGAGCTGGTTATCCAGCAACCACTCATAGAATGCACGCAGCAGATAGGGACGACGTGGTGTTAGCTGTGACAAATCCATACAGATTAACTCCGGCCCAGACGCATTTCACGTTCAGCTTCAGTTAAAGAAGCAAGGAAAGAGTCACGCTCAAAGACGCGGGTCATATAGCCTTTCAGCTCTTTCGCACCCGGGCCGCTGAACTCGATGCCCAGTTGCGGCAAACGCCACAGCAGCGGAGCAAGGTAGCAATCGACCAGGCTGAACTCATCGCTCAGGAAGTACGGCTTCTGACCGAAGACCGGCGCAATCGCCAGCAGTTCTTCGCGCAGTTGCTTACGTGCGGCATCTGCTTCAGAAGCTGAACCGTTGATGATGGTGTTCATCAGCGTGTACCAATCTTTTTCGATGCGATGCATGTACAGACGGCTTTCACCGCGAGCTACCGGGTAAACAGGCATCAGTGGCGGATGCGGGAAACGCTCATCCAGATATTCCATAATGATGCGAGATTCCCACAGGGTCAGCTCACGATCCACCAGGGTCGGAACGCTCTGATTCGGGTTGAGGTCAATCAGATCCTGAGGCGGATTGTCCTTTTCCACGTGTTCGATCTCGAAACTTACACCTTTCTCAGCCAGCACAATGCGGACCTGATGGCTATAGATGTCAGTAGGACCGGAAAACAGCGTCATTACCGAACGTTTGTTGGCAGCGACAGCCATGAAAACCTCCAGGTATAGTCAGAATTTTTACTGCTACCAGCCACCAGGTGGCCAGTCAGAAGTTGTGTTACCCAGTAAGGAACGACTCTCTTTGTTCGAAAATCAAACAAAAAATGAGCAATACCCGACATTTGGGCAGAAAATTGGATGATAGTTTACCAGATTTTGCGACCTTTGTGGTGAGTCGATGCCGGAAATGGGGAAAAAGAGATGCGCTTTAGTCTGAAATAGTTGACTTAGTCCCTTATTGGCGATGTGGTTTTTGTTTTACCTGTCT
>OBVH01000973.1_pt1 | contig 10872 bp, 10 predicted proteins | sample 1495001 | NCBI WGS metagenome assembly OBVH01 (sample SAMEA2579959, study PRJEB22360) | human gut metagenome
GCGAATGGTGTTCTGAATAGTTACATATATTTATTCTTCTACGTATTTCAGGATCGTTGCCGAGGTCTGTGGCATCTCGATCAGAACCTTGCCTGCCCTGATCTCATACTCCGCACCTTCCATGCAATACCCGTCATCCCTGGACTGCAGGATCACTTTCATCTTACCTGTCTTAGGGGTTCCGATCTCCCACACATGAATCTCTTTGGTGATGGGATGATAATTATTATTGATCAGGATCGCACACTGCCCCTTGCGGTTAAAACGTCCGTAAGAAATAAAGTTGTAGTCATTTTCCAGCATTTTCAAGGAGCCAATCCGCAGCTCCTCGTTCTCCCGGCGCAGGCGGATAATGTCCTTATGAAATGCCAGCAGCACCTGATCCTCATGTCCCCAGGGATACGTTCTGCGGTTGTCAGGATCTGTGAAACCACAGACACCTGCCTCATCTCCGTAATAGATTGTAGGAGCACCCGTCCATGTCATCTGGATTACAACGCCTTCCCGGAAGACTGCCTTATTGATACCCTGTTCCGCAGCCTGCGGTCCCAGTGTATTGGTACGTCCCACCTTATGATTTGTTCTCGTCAGAAAACGGGAATGATCATGGTTGGAAAGTTCATTCATAGCCACCTGCCAGCTGGGCATGGAGAAACTGGAGGTATGATGCCGCATGGCTCCCCAGAAGCTCTCTGCATTGCCGAGCAGATCCTCTCTATAGTCATCGCTGTGCTTCTCCATACCGGTGAGGAACCAGGTCACGGGCTCCATGAACGCATCGTAGTTCATGACAGTATCCCATTCGTTGCCCTGCAGCCAGTCTCTGGTATTGCCGTAGTGCTCTGCCAGAATAATAGCCTCCGGATTGGCCTCTTTTACCGCTTTCCGGAATTCCTGCCAGAAATGATGATTGAACTCCTGGCTGTGGCCTAAGTCTGCCGCCACATCCAGTCTCCAGCCATCCACATTGTAGGGCGGAGATACCCATTTTTTCGCTACATGAAGGACATAGTCCATCAGTTCCTGGGATCCCTCGTAGTTCAGCTTCGGCAGTGTGTCATGTCCCCACCATCCGTCATAGGAATTGTTATAGGGCCATGCTGCCTGATTGTGGAAATCAAAGTAATTCCGATAAGGGCTGTCAGCACTGACATAGGCACCCTTGTCATATCCTTCCGCATTCTCATAGATGCGCTCTCTGTCCATCCATTTATTAAAGGAACCACAGTGATTGAACACGCCATCCAGAATGACTCTCATGTCTCTGCGGTGTGCCTCTGCCACCACCTGAGCAAACAGCTCGTTGCTGGCTTCCAGATTCGCCTTGTTAGTCACACGGTCGATGTAACGGGAAGCAAAACGGTTCTCCCGCTGTCCGTCGGGAAGCAGATCCCCTTCATCACTGACAATCTTTCCAATATGGGGATCAATATAATCATAATCCTGAATATCGTATTTGTGGTTGGAAGGGGAGACAAACAGAGGATTAAAATAAATCACCTCAACTCCCAGATCCTGCAGGTAGTCCATCTTGTCCAGCACACCCTGCAGGTCTCCGCCGTAGAACTCACGGACATCCATCTGTGCGGGATAACGTCCCCAGTCCTCTACGCGGTGTACCGGTTCTCCGATGTAGCAATATTCATTGGTCAACACATCATTGGAAGAATCTCCATTACAGAAACGATCCGTATAGATCTGGTACATGACCGCTCCCTTGGCCCAGTCGGGGGTGTGGAAACCGGGAATGATAATGAAATCATAATATTCATTAACTTCCTGCACCAGGCCCCGCATATCAAAGATGCCGGTAATTCTGCCGGTCTGCACCTCAAAATAATAAGATACCTTCTGATCATCCAGACGCATTACGTAGGCATAATAGTCAAAATCATTTTTGCTCTCCACACGTACCATAAGATGCTTCTGTCCGCCGCATACCAGGAACACTCTGTCCACATTATTTCTGGCGGTCCGGAAGCGGATCGTCACTTCGGAAAAACAGGCCGGCTCTTCCGGAATCACATATTCCGCACTGGTATCTGTAAAAAGTGCTCTCCTGTTAAATACAGGTCTCATGGCCGCAATGTATTGCTGATTATATTCTGTTCGACGTAATAGCTCCAGATCCATAGTATCTACCCTTTCTGAGACTAATGTCTTACTATCTATATTATGACACTGCTTCTGCCAAAGTGCTTTGTTGTCTTGTGCGCTCCGGCAGTATGACATGTCCCAAGCTCAAAAGCTCTATTTATTATACCCTTTTTCCTTACATCTGACAACTGCCCGCCTCTTTATTCAGCGATTTTTAGACAGTAAAAAGGACAGTCTTGGGAGGACTGCCCTTTTTAGAGAAGGTATTTCTTTCTTATGGGGTATAGCAAAAAACTATATAATGTATTGGGGGGGTTACGAGTATTATAATAGCATGCACTCCTATTTTTGACTATTCTCAAAATTCACAAATATCACAAAAGTGAATATTCATTTTTGTATATTTTTCACAAAATCGGTTTGTACAATACTACCAATTCCACGAAACTCCCGCGAAAACCTTTTCCTATACGAAAAGGCCCTCGAATTCTTCTCTGGTGATCTTCTCCTTCTCCAACAGCAGCTGTGCACAGCTATGCAGCACATCCTCATGCTGTAAGATAATATCCTTGGCTTTGGTATAGCAGTCATCGATGATGTGCTTGACTTCCTTATCGATCTCACCGGAAATCTCCTCACTGTGCGCCTTGGCATGTGCCAGATCCTTACCGATGAAGACTTCATCATCGTCATCATCATAACAGATGACACCGATATGATCGGACATTCCGTAACGGGTCACCATACGGCGGGCCGTCTTGGTGGCTTTCTTGATATCACTGGAAGCTCCTGTGGTGATATCACCGAAGATGATCTCCTCCGCAATACGTCCTCCCAGAGATACCATGATATCCTGGAGCATACGGCTCTTGGTGGCGAACATCTCATCCTTTTCCGGCAGGGGCATGGTATAACCGGCAGCTCCCACTCCGGTCGGGATAATGGATACGGTATAGACCGGTCCCACATCCGGAAGTACATGGAACAGGATCGCATGGCCTGCTTCGTGGTATGCCGTAATCTTCTTCTCCTTGTCGGAAATAATGCGGCTCTTCTTCTCTGCACCGATTCCTACTTTGACAAACGCCCTCTTAACATCTTTATTTGCGATAAAGGAGCGATTCTCCTTCGCTGCGATGATCGCTGCCTCGTTCAACAGATTCTCCAGATCCGCTCCGGTGAATCCTGCGGTAGTCTGTGCAAGCTGCTGTAAATTTACATCATCTCCCAGGGGCTTATTCTTCGCATGTACCTTCAGTATTTCTTCTCTGCCACCCACATCCGGAGTCCCTACCGCTACCTTACGGTCGAAACGACCGGGACGCAGGATTGCAGGATCCAGAATATCCACACGGTTGGTGGCCGCCATAACGATAATGCCCTCATTGACGCCGAAACCGTCCATTTCTACCAGTAACTGGTTCAGGGTCTGCTCTCTCTCATCGTGTCCGCCGCCCATACCGGTACCACGCCGTCTTGCCACGGCATCGATCTCATCGATAAATACGATACAAGGTGCATTATGCTTTGCTTCTTCAAACAGGTCACGCACACGGGAAGCGCCCACACCGACGAACATTTCCACGAAATCAGATCCGGAGATGCTGAAAAAAGGTACTCCGGCTTCGCCTGCCACGGCTTTCGCCAACAGGGTCTTACCGGTTCCGGGAGGGCCCTCCAACAGGACACCCTTGGGGATTCTGGCTCCGACACCGGTGTATTTTCCCGGCTCCTTCAGGAAATCAACGATCTCCTCCAGTTCTTCCTTTTCCTCTTTCAGACCGGCTACCTGAGCGAATGTGACACTCTTGTCACCCAATGTCATCTTGGCGCGGCTTTTGCCGAAGTTCATCATCTTGCCGTTACCGCCGCCTGCTTGTTGGGCATTCATCATCATGAACAGGAAAATTCCCACCGCCAGCACGACCAGCATCGGCAGCATATAGGTCAGGAACCAGTTCTCCCTTTCAATGTCATTGACCACCGGATCAAACCCATACTCACGTACCAGGGTCTCCAGTTCTGTAATGTCCGTTGCGTACAGCTTATGAGATGCACCGTTCTTCATCTGGATCTCCAGATATCCGGTAGGTGCTTCTCCGTTGGGCTGCACCACGACTTCCGATACATTGCCGGCATCCAGATCCGCAATGAACTCCGCCTTGGTGTATTCATCTGTACGGTTGTTCAACAGGTTGAGGCCGAAGATCACCAGAAGCAGAAGTATGATAAATATAAAATATGAATTGATTGTTTTGCCGTTTTGTTTCAACTTCACGGGCCTCCTACATCTTTGTATCGCTTAATCGAATTCTACCACACCGATGTAAGGCAGATTACGATATCTCTGATCATAATCCAGACCATAGCCCACTACAAACTCATCGGGAATATTAAATCCGGTATAATCCACATGGACATCGATCACTCTTCTCTCGGGTTTGTCCAACAGGGTGCACAGACGTAAAGAAGCCGGACCTCTGTCCTTCAGCATCTCCAGCAGATAGCTCAGGGTTCTTCCGCTGTCCACGATATCCTCTACTACAATAACTTCCTTATCTTTCAGAGATTCGTCCAGATCCTTCACGATCTTGACTACACCGCTGGACTTGGTATCGCTGCCATAGCTGGATACGGACATAAAGTCCAGAGATACGGGAACAGTGATACGCTTTGCCAGTTCACACATGAAAAAGCTGCCACCCTTCAGTACACATACAAGGTGTACCTGCTTACCCGCATAATCCTTGCTGATCTGCTCACCGATCTCCTGGATTCTCTTATCTACTTCCTCTTCTGTCAACAGTACTCTGATATGCTCTGCCATTTTCTTTTGTCCTTTCGCTTTTAAGCGAACTCCTTTCTTATTAATTGTACCTTTAAAATACGTTTTGTATTCTCCGTTACTTTATAATATTCGCTGATACGGTATCCCACGACCCACAGTACATGCTCTCCCTCTGCCAGGATCGGCAGTCTGTCGCGTTCCGCCTGTGGGATCTTTTGATCGACCAGATAACTTTTCAGCGATTTATGGATCATCCCGCCTCTGCCGTCAGCAATGGTCAGATAATCACCCGGCTTTCTTGTCCGTATCACCGGACATTTTTTTATTTTATCATAATCAAACCATTTCGTATACTGATTTGTGGGAACTTCTTGGTTTTTTTCATGGGCAGCGGCCAGGTCACACACACAGTATTCCACCGTTCCCACTTCACATTCCACTGTCCCTGTCTGTCCGGGAGAAAGCTGCAGAGTTGGTTGATATTTCTCAGCCACTTCCGTCTTCTCCAAAAGCTCCCTGTCTGTCCTCTCTACTGTCAGCAGGACTTCCTCATATTGCCGTCTACCCCGGATGCCGAACGGAAGACAGATCTGCCGGTTGCCTTCCCTGGTAAACAAGGTCAGCAGCTCCTGAATATGCTGGTAAGTGATGTCTTTCTGCCCGGGAGACAATTGCTTCACTTCTTCATACAAGAGGCGCTTACGGATCACAGGATGCAACGACAGAAAAGACTCCACAGCAATACAGATCACCGCGTTCCGGCTGTCCCCCGTCTCTGCGGACTCTCCGTCACCGTCCGTTGCCCGGATACATCGGCCAGCTGCTTCTTTTGTCTGCAGTTCCAGATAGTCCTCCGTCTCCGCCAGCAGCTCCGCCGTCTGATTCATATGCGCTACACAGCCCTTTACAATATTCTCCTCCGCATAAGGCAAAATATGATGCCGAATACGATTTCTTGTGTAGTCATCCTCCTCATTGGTGGCATCCTTGCAATAGACAATTCCTCGCTGTTGTAAAAACTTCTCGATCTCCCACCGTTCCAGACATAGGAGCGGTCGTATAATCCGATCTCTCACAGGCAAAATGCTGGCCAGTCCCCGGATTCCACTGCCCCGGAACAAATGGAACAGCTGGGTCTCGCTGCGGTCATTGCTGTTGTGGGCCACTGCGATTTTCGTGGCTCCCCACTCCTTTGCCGCCTTTTCAAACGCCTCATATCTCGTTCTGCGCCCGGCTTCTTCCTCAGAGATTTTCTCCATGCGGGCTCTGTTCCTTACCTCTGCCCTGGTCAGGAAAAAAGGGATTCCTCTCTCCTCGCAGAGCTGCTCCACATACCGCGCATCTTCTCCGGCCTCCGCGCGAATGCCGTGATCCACATGCACTACGGCAATGTCTGTAGGTACTTCCTTCTGCCATTCCAGCAACAAAAATAAGAGGCAAACCGAGTCTGCCCCTCCAGAAACACCGGCTACCACACGGTCGCCGGCCTGCAGCATGTGATGCTCTCTGATATATGCAAATACTTTTTCTTGCGTATCCATCCATGTATTCATGTTTTTACTCTATCCTAATTATGAGGAAAAATCAAGGCGGCATCACGTGTTTTCCCACAGGCAGAGCACAAATACCGTCATATCGTCCCGAATCCGTCCCTCTGAGGCACAGATGGCATAGGACAATATTTTTTCTGCGATCTCCTGCGGGTTCTGTTCCTGCAACCCTTCCAGCACCTGTGCCATGCGCTCTTCCCCGTCTTCCATCATATCCAGAACCCCGTCCGTCATCATGACCAGCAGATCTCCCGGCCGGATCTGACACATCTGTCGTTCTATCTGCACTTTTTGAAAAATACCTAACGGCAGGCTTTCGCCGCCGACACAGAGAACCCTTCCGGAGGTCTTCCAGAACGTGGCAACACCGCCCACCTTGCAGATCTCACATTCGCCGGTATACAGATCCAGGCTGCAAAGGTCTATCGTAGGATGATCGTCCTCTTCATTTTGCGCATACAACGCAGAATTCAGGAGATTCACAGATGCCTCGGTCCCGAAGCCCGCCTCCAGCATTTTTTCCATGAGATCCATGACTCTGCCGCTGCCCCGGCTGGCATCCTCCCCGGAGCCTGTCCCATCAGACAACAGCAGGATCAGCTTCCCTTTTTCCGATTCCATGGTGGCATACTGATCCCCCGAGACTTTCTCCCCTTCTTTTACCGCCCGGCTCACCCCCGTCAGTGCTATGTATTTCGGTTCCTCTGTGAACAGAAAACAATGCGGCTCCTGCTCCACGAGATAAGGGCTTCCTGAAGAGACCTGCAGCTTTTTTCCCAATAATACCGTCAGCATGTCCGCCACCTGAGCCGCCTTATAGTGCCTTTTTTCGGTGGACAGTGTCATACTGATCCCTGCTTCTGTCCCGGAGCTGCTGCCGTCCTTCTCCACATAGCAGAGGTCTCTGGCGATGATCCCTTCACTCTTGAGCGCCTGTACCAGGCTTTTCCTCTTTTTCTCTTCCAGCGGACAATACCCCAGTTCCTCTCCTGCCACCCGTTCCATGATCCGGGCCACTTCCTGCAGATGGTCTCCCATGATCTGTCTGCTCTGCCACAGCATACATTTTTCCAGAATATTCTGCCTGTCCTCTCCTGTAATCTGTATCTCCTGCCGAAAGCTCTTCCCCAGTTCCTCAAAACTCTCCGCATATCCCATCAGTTTCTGTCTGCACAGCAGTGAGATCTGTGCACACTGTTCTCTCTCCAGCCGTTCCTGCTCCTTTTTCCCTATGATCATGGCATCCTCCCCTTTCTGTTTTCACGATTATAGGGCAGTTTTCCTCTTCCTTTTGTCAAATCGAGGGAGGGAAAGACTTCATTTTTTGCGACAAAAAAAGCAGGTTCACTGTTGAGAAACAGTTTCCCTGCTTAATTGTCTTCCTGAAAAAGGATCTCACCTTCGTATACCAGTCCCAGCTTATCCTTCGCCACCTCTTCCACATAAGCTTTCGTCTGAGTGTACTTACCGAATTCCTCGATCTGTTCCGCTCTGGTCTGCTCTGCTTCGATCTGCGCGCCAAGGCTTGCGATCTGGGTATCATAGCCCGCAATCTTCTGTTGTAATTCCACGCTCCGCGCCGCAACGACCACCATGATCATCAACACGACCAGGGTCACCAGGAACATACTGAACCGGTTCTGGTGTCTCTTGCGGTAGGCTGCTTTTCTTCTTGCCATACGCGCATCTCCTTTTAATGAATATTTTAAGCATTTTCCTAAGTATAGTCAACTGCTTTTTCAGCCAATTTCCCGTTATCCGCAAGGCTTTCCGGATTGGGTGCAGAAGAGTATTCAGGCCCAGTGCCACATACTTTACAAAAAAGGGACTGATTGTCCTGTGATACAGGTACATTCCCGCCAATGCCCCCAGCACGGCAAACCATCGCAGGTTCCCGTTACTTTCATGAAACATCAGCAGAAAGACCTTTCCCGCACAGTAGATCCAGAATGCCAGATCTTCCAGAGATACCATGCTGGTACTGTGAGCAAACACTCTTCGCAGGATCCGCAGAATATCATACAGAAAAGTGATCCCCACACCCAGCAGAAAGGAATGCAGCAGAAAAACATTTTCATCCATCAGCGGAACAGCCTGCCCAGGAAAGATTCCTGTTTTTCTCCGGATGCTGCGGTATCCGAATATACAAGGCTGTCGATCCGGCCGTCAATATCCACTTCCCCCTTGTCTAATGTCAGGCGGTTCACATGGAGCTCGTTGCCACGGATCATCAGCATCCCCTGTTCCGTCTCCAGCAGGATCTCCCGCAGATCAAAGGAAAGGACGTCATTTACCCCATTCACGGTACATGTCCGTCTGTTGGTCATGGTCACTTTATGCATACGTCCTGTCGCGTTTAAATCTTCCATTCTCTCCATAGCCTCCCATCCTCCGCTCCTTCCGGAACCGGACTTACAATGTATTGTATGGGAAAATGTGGAAATTTATACATAGAGAACCTGATATTATATATAACGGAAAAGTTCTTTGGCTTCTTCTTTTTTCACGGTCTCCTGTACATCCAGGACCTCGACTTTTACTTCCTTGTTGCCGAAAGAGATGGAAATGATATCTCCCTCTTTGACATTGGCGGATGCCTTTGCCGGCTTATCATTGATCAGCACTCTGCCGCTGTCGCAGGCTTCATTAGCCACAGTACGGCGCTTGATCAGTCGGGATACCTTCAAATATTTGTCTAATCTCATGCTTTTAACCTCACGATCATCCGTTTCTGAAAAACAAAAGAGACCCGAAAGGTTGTCCTATCGAGTCTCTGAAAATTCAGCTTCTATTATGCGTTCAGCATATCCTTTAATGCCTTACCAGCCTTGAACTTAGGAGCCTTGGAAGCAGCGATCTTCATAGGTGCGCCGCTCTGAGGATTTCTACCCTCTCTAGCTGCTCTGCTGGATACTTCGAAAGTACCGAAGCCAACTAACTGAACCTTACCATCCTTCTTTAACTCTTCAGCAACAACATCTGTGAATGCCTTTAATGCCTTCTCTGCGTCCTTCTTGGAAAGACCTGCCTGATCAGCCATAGCTGCAACTAATTCTGTTTTGTTCATATTGAACTCCTCCTGTAATGAGTTTTCGTTATTAATTTTACGCTCGAAAATAGTTCTTTTGAAACGCCTATACATATATATATCTGTTTTTATCCCTTTTGTCAAGGTTTTTCCGCATATTTACGGCATTTCTTCCCCTCCCGGAAAGGATCATTCTGTCGATGAAGAGCTGGGCGTCAGGTCTACAAATGAGTAGGATACATCCTTTTCTTCTTCATCCACCTGTACCGTATAACTTCTGGTTTCATAACCGGATTTTCGCAGGGTGATCACATGACTTCCTGAGGTCTTCTTAAAACTGCAGGGGGAAATTCCCACATAGTTGCCGTCCAGATATACCTCCACATTTTCCGGAGCATCAATATGCACGCGGTAATAGGTCGTAGTCGTATCTGCGGTGGAGGTAGATTCCGTTGCGGAAGAGCTGGAAGAACTGCTGCTTTCCGTACTGTCTTCACTGTCGGAGTCCGCCTTATCCAGCTGGACATCCACTCCTGCGGATTCCTGTCCCACCCTGAGATACTGTGTGAGCGACTTATAGCCGTCCGCCTTCGCTATGATCTGATGAATACCGTATTCCAGCGTGACCGGCTGGGAAGCATCCACCTGACTTCCATCGATATACAATTCTGCATCGGAAGGATTCAGGGAAAACAGCACCATACCGTACTGTGCCTCTGCCACTTCCAGATCACCGATATCCAGTGTTGTTTCCTCGTTGCGGTTGATTACGACATTTTTCGTGCCGCCACCTCCGTTATAGCTGATATCTACCTGATAGCTTCCCTCCGGCACAGTCACCAGCATGTCCTCTGTGATCCGTACGATCTGTGTCTGGCCGATTTCCAGCCAGCCACCCACAAAATTCTCATCATTGACCAGTCTGAGGTATCCATGGCCTTTTTCCACCGTTACGCTGAGCACTGTGCTGTCAATGCCGTGAAATGTCAGGATATCCGCCGGATTCAGATCCATTTTTTCAATGCTGTGTCCCTGGGAAAAATACTGGGTATCCTTAGACAGCTGGAACACCTCTTCCCCGATGGCCACCTCATTCCGTACGGTATTCATCTCGTAGTGCTCTACATCGTCATACTGCCATGCTGTCTGCGCCAGCTGCATGGAGGTCAGATGCTTCTGACTTTTCAAAAAAGTCACATCCACGATGTCCCCCTCCTGCAGCTGACTCAGGGAAATTGCCTTTCCATATTTATCTGCGAACCGCGTTGTTCCGTCCATGGACAGCGTGTAACGTTTGCCTAGATCCAGATTTAACAGTGTGACAGTGTTGTCAACATTATTGATATCCACCAGTACCGCCGTATCTGCGGAATCATAGCTGTCCGGATTGGTGACAACAAAGCCGGTAT
>OBVH01000978.1_pt1 | contig 10844 bp, 10 predicted proteins | sample 1495001 | NCBI WGS metagenome assembly OBVH01 (sample SAMEA2579959, study PRJEB22360) | human gut metagenome
TTGTAGCATTCCGCTGGAGAGCGGTCTATAAATACTACTATTTTATTATACGAGGAACGCCTTATGAAAAATGCTAAAATTTCCCGCCGCAGCTTTCTGCTTGGCCTTGCCGCCTGCTCTGCCGCAGGTATTCTCACTGCCTGCAAGGGGGATGACACCCCCGCCAGCAGCGCTTCCACCTCGCCGGAAGCACCCGCTTCTTCCGTGAGCGAGCTTGAACCCATCGGGCTGTTTACCGTGGAAGATTTTCCCAAGCTGGATGGCAGCACTGCCTGCATCCCGCTGATGGCCCAGATGATGGCCGATACCACCGGCATCGATCTGGAAGTAGCCCAGAGCGGCATTTCGGTCAGCACCACGGCCTATGCGTGGGAAAACTTCGGCCTGTACCCGGATGAGGAGTACACTGCCAGGATGCTGGTGGTCTACGAAGCGCCGGACTACGTAAAGGAAGAGCTGAAAGAAGCAAACGCCCAGCTGGAACAGAAACCCATTGGCCGGGACGCACTGGTGTTCATCGTGAACGAGAACAATCCGGTCAAGAGCCTGACCCGGCAGCAGCTGAAGGATATCTATGCCGGTAAGATCACCAACTGGAAAGAAGTGGGCGGCGAGGATCTTGCCATCGTGCCCTTCCAGCGGGGCGAAGACTCCGGCAGCCAGACCCTGTTCCGCAAGCTGCTCATTCAGGGCGGCGAACTGATGGACCCGCCCACCGAGCTGGCTCCCGCTGCCATGGGTGAGCTGGTGGACAGCATCGCCGCCTACAACAACAGCGCCAATGCTATCGGCTTCTCGGTCTACTACTACATCGATCAGATGTACTCCCAGCCCGGCCTGCGTCTGCTGGCCGTGGACGGCGTGACCCCTTCCAACGACGAACTCGTTGCGAAAGCTACCCGCTGTGCAACGAGTTCTATGCCGTTCTCCATGCGGACGCTGCCGCCGACAGCCCGGAACGCCAGCTTTACGACTGGCTGGATACCGCCGCCGGACAGGACTGCATCAAAAAATCCGGCTATGTAGCGGTGGCACCCGCCACTGCAGCGAACAGTGCCGTCTGATCTTCTAGCAATTGACAGCTTTCTGCATTTCTGTTACAATATTACACATGAATGTTGAAACTTTTTTGCAAAGGAAGGCTCAATATGGACAATTCCTCCTCCCATGTGGAAAGCCGCTGGCGCACCCAGCTGCGCAACCGCATCATTCAGGCGTCCAGTCTGCTGGAAATTTTGCTCTCCGGCCTTGTGCTCATCGGCCTGCTGCTCAGCGCTGTGCCGCTCATCAAGTGGATGCCCGGCCTGCTGTTTGACGGCAACGAAGTGGAGATCCGCATTTTTCTGGAGCGGAGCCTTGACATCGTGATCGGCATCGAGTTCATCAAAATGCTGGCCAAGCACAGCCCCGGCAGCAGTCTGGAAGTGCTGCTCTACGCCATTGCCCGTCATCTGGTAGTGGGCCATGACTCGGCAGTAGAAAACCTGCTCAGCGTGGGAGCCATCGCCCTGATTTTTATTGTGCGCAAGTTCTTCTTTGTGCCGGCCTTTGGTGCCCACCTGCCGGACGGCCATCCGGCACCGGATCTTTCTCCAAAGCAGAGCGGCATCCCGGCAGAGGAGTTTATCTCCCGTCTGAAAGACCGTGCCAAGGCCGAGGCGGCTGAGGCCATTCCTTCCGAAGAAGAGACTTTTGACGAGTACGATTTTGAGCAGGCCGCCCCGGAACCAAAATAACATAAACAAAAATGCCCCGCAGCACTGCCGGAAAACCAGCAGGCTGCGGGGCATTTTATAATGCTTTTATTTTTTATTGTGCTTTCCGAAGCGGTACTCTTTGCCCTCACGGATGCGCTGGATATTGGCGCGGTGCATATAGATCACCATGCCGGACATAAAGCCGGAGCCAATGGCGCACACCAGCATATCACCGGCGGCATAGCCCTGCAGGGAACCGTAAATGATGGTCAGCACCGGGTAGAGTGCTGCCATGGCCACGCTGCCCAGCGACACCATGCCGGTGGGGATCAGGCACACCAGAAAGATAATGGCCAGAAACGGCAGCAGCACCGGCTGGATGGCCAGAATGGCACCAGCTGCCACCAGCACGCCCTTGCCGCCTTTGAACCCGAAGTACAGCGGGTACAGATGGCCCAGCACTGCAAAGATGGCGGCCAGATAGACACCCAGATACGGCGACACACCAGCATCGGCGGGCAGCATGTGGAACAGCCACCGGCCGATGCACACGGCCAGCACGCCCTTGAGCACATCGCCTGTCGCGGTCATGGCGGCAGCCTTCTTGCCAAAGGTGCGCAGCATGTTGGTCATGCCGGCCGCACCGCTGCCATGATTGCGCACGTCGTCATGATATACGAATTTGCTGACGAGGATGCCGGTATCCACACTGCCCAGCAGGTACGCCTGCAGGATGGTAGCTGCGGCGATCAGGATCGCTTTCATCATAGAAACGGATGCCTCCTTTGCGGGCGCTTACACGTCCTTTGCGCCCACTTCGCCGGAGCCGCGCTCGCGGATCACCAGACGGATGGGAGTGTGTTCCAGACCAAAGTTCTCGCGGATCTGGTTGATCAGATACCGCTGGTAGCTGAAATGGAACAGCTGCTTCGAATTCACAAAGGCCACGAACGTGGGCGGGCGGGTGGATGCCTGAGTCAGATAGAAGATCTTCAGGCGGCGGCCCTTGTCGCTGGGCGGCTGCATCCGGGCTGTGGCGCGGGCCAGCATCTCGTTCAGCACGCCGGTGGGCACGCGGGCACCGTTCTGGCTGTCCACATCGCGGATCAGCTGCATGAGCTTGTTCACGTTGTAGCCGGTCTGAGCCGAGATGAAGATGATAGGAGCATAGCCCATAAAGCTGAAGCACTCGGCATAATCGCGGCGCTGCAGCTCCATGGTGTTGGTCTCCTTGCCTTCCACCGCGTCCCACTTGTTGACGACGATGATGCACGCCTTGCCCTGATCGTGGGCATAACCGGCCACCTTGCTGTCCTGCTCGGTAAAACCGACGGTGGCATCCACAAGGATCAGCGCCACACGGCTGCGCTCCACAGCGGCCAGTGCGCGCACTACCATATAACGCTCCAGACCGTCGGTGATGTTGCTGCGCTTGCGCAGACCGGCGGTATCGGTAAAGATGAACTTGCCGTAAGCGTTGTCCACCGGGGTGTCAATGGCATCACGGGTGGTGCCCGCCTCGTTTGCCACGATCATGCGGTTCTCGCCCAGAATGCGGTTGGTCAGGCTGGACTTGCCCACATTCGGGCGGCCGATGATGGCAACCGGGATACGGTCCTCTTCCACCACCGTCTCGCTGAAGTCCAGATGGGCGCACACAGCGTCCAGCAGGTCGCCGGTGCCGTGGCCGTGCACGGACGAAATGGGCATCACCTCGTCAAAGCCGAGGTTGTAGAACTCGTACATCTCCATGGGGGCATCGCCCACCTTGTCGCACTTGTTCACGGCCAGAATGATGGGCTTGTGGCTGCGGCGCAGCATGTGGGCCACATCCTCGTCCGCGGCGGTCAGGCCGTCGCGCACGTCCACCACCATGATGATGCAGTCTGCAGTGTCAATGGCGATCTGGGCCTGCTCCCGCATGTGGGCCAGAATGCCCTCGGTAGCCTTGGGCTCAATACCGCCGGTGTCCACCAGCAGGAAGTCATGGCCGTTCCACTCGCAGTTGGCAAAAATGCGGTCACGGGTAATGCCCGGCGTGTCCTCCACAATGGCAAGGCGCTGACCGCACAGCTTGTTGAACAGGGTGGATTTGCCCACGTTGGGGCGGCCCACCACTGCTACAATCGGTTTGCTCATAGGGGTTCCTCCTTTCTTACAACCCTCTCAGGCACGGCTTACGCCGCGCCAGCTCCCCCGAAAGGGGGAGCTTTTATCACTTCTGCCGAAAGATGCATAAAACCTCGCCCTTCGGGAGAGGTGGCATCGCGCAGCGATGACGGAGAGGTTTTTCTTTTATGCTCTTCTTCTCCTTGCAATGTGCAGGCCGCTGCGCAGCAGGGCGCGGGCTTCGTCGCCGCCAGAGGTCGGCAGCACCTCCACCTTCACGCCAAGGCGCTGGGCCAGCTGGTCGGTGGTGATGTCGTCCAGAAAGGTGTCTTTTTCCTCCCGCAGCATCACGGCGGGCACGCCCAGCGTGCCGCTGGTCAGCTTGCCCTCGCACTGAGCAATGATATCGGTCGCCGTTACAAGCCCGGCCACACCCACATTGCCGCCGAAGAATTTGTTCTTGATGGTGTGCACCGTCACCTCGACCATGGGGTACTGGCGGTGCAACTCAGCCATCATCTGGTGGATGAGCGGCGAAGCCATTTCGCCCGTGACCACGTCCATCTTTTTGGTGCCGTAGATGCGGTGGGGCTTTTCCAACTCCGCCAGAAATTCCGAGGCATACAGGCGCATCATGCCCACGCCGTTTTCCAGCTGGTCGAAGTCCTCGTAGAACTCTTCCGGCGGGATGGGCCTGCCTGCCTTGAGGTACCATTCATCACTGGGATAAATGATGCGCTTGCCGTGGCGGCGCTTGCACTCATCGCCGAATTCTTCCATGATGTCGATGACTTCGGCGCTGGTCTTTGCATCATACGGTGTCTGCTTGAACAGCTTCTCGCGGTAATCCGTCACGCCGCAGGGCACCGCAGCGATGCTCTGCACCATAGGGGTCAGCTCCAAAAGGTCGGAGAGGGTACGGCGCAGCTCGTCGCCGTCGTTGATGCCTCGGCACAGCACCAGCTGACAGTTGACGGCGATGCCGCCCTCCACCAGACGGGGCAGATACTTGAGCACCTCGCCGCCGCGCTTGTTGGCCAGCATCCGCACACGGAGCTGCGGGTTCGTGGTGTGCACTGAAATGTTGATGGGTGAAATGTGCATCTTGATGATGCGGTCGATCTCGTGGTCCTGCATGTTCGTCATGGTGATATAGTTGCCGAACAAAAAGGAAAGCCGCTCGTCATCGTCCTTGAAGTAAAGGCTCTCGCGCATACCGGGGGGCAGCTGGTCGATGAAGCAGAACATGCAGTGGTTGGAACAGGAGTGCTTCTGATCGCCCAGATAGGTCTGGAAATCGCAGCCAAAGGGGCCGCGCTCCGTGCGCTGCACATCCCACTCGCGGATGCCGTCTGCCACCCTTGCTTTCAGGTGGAAGCTTTTGCTGTCGGTGTAGAAATCGTAGTCCAGACTGTCGTTCAGCTCGTTCTCATCCACGCTCAAAAGCTCGTCGCCCGGGCCAAGGCCCAGCGCTTCCGCTTCGCTGCCGGGTTCTACCCGTGCGATCTTCATTGCCACCGCATCCACCTCCTTTCAGACAGAACAAGAAGGGGAAGGCATGCGCCCTCCCCTTCTGTACATAACACCATTATGCCACCAATTACGCGCAAATTAGGCCTTCTTGATGACTTCCTCGCCCTTGTAGTAACCGCAGTTGCCACATGCCTGGTGGGGGAGCTTCAGAGAGCCGCAGTTGCTGCACTTGACCAGTGCGGGGGCCTCCAGCTTCCAAACATTGCTGCGACGCTTGTCGCGGCGGGCCTTGGAAAGATGTCTCTTAGGTACTGCCATATTTTTGCACCTCCTTGATGGGTTTATCAGTTCAGCAGTGATTTAAGGATTGCGAGCCTTGTGTCTACGGGAGCTTCGGCATGCTCTGCCGGCTGGCAGGTGCATTCCGCCTTCTTTTTGCCGCACACGGGGCAAAGCCCGGCGCAGTCGGCACTGCAAAGCAGCACCGTGGGGATCTGGAACATAAACTCCTGATTGAGCCATTCATCTACATCCAGATGTCCTTTTTCGTCCAGCGGAAGGTCAAAATCCGGGTCATCCAGATCCCGTTCCTTTACCGTCCACTCCGTATCGACCGTCTCCTCCCGAATGACCGGGTCCAGACAGCGGGCGCACTCTCCGTGCACCGATGCGTTTGCCCGCAGTGTCATCCGGACCTCGTCGCCGTCCGTCTCCGCTTCAAAAACAACGGTGACCGGCTGCGGGATCCTTGCCCCGGCATAATCATGTGCAGATAAATCACACTGAAACTCTGCATGATAGGGTTGTCTGCCGGTGGCGATAAACTTTCTCAGGTCAAATTGCATAGTACACCTCTAAAAGGCTGCTTTGTTAGTATAGCGCCAACGCAGCCCTTTGTCAACACCAAAACAGGCAGAAAACCGAAAAAATTTAAATTTCCCGGTTCTCTGCCTGTTCAAAGTGGTTCAGATCCCGATTTTCCGGAATTACAGGTACTTCTTCACATCGTGGGGCAGTGCAGCCTCGTCAGCGCTGACGGTAACAGTCACCTTCACGCTGTCGCCTGCAATGGCTGCCATCTCGTCCAGCACAACGCCCAGACGGTTGATGTCATGATCCAGCACCTTCAGGATGCCGTCAATGTACAGGTCGGTGATATCGTAGTTGCTTGCCATCAGGCCGGCAACAAAGCCGTACAGCATTTCGCCGCCGGAGATCTTGTACTCGTCCAGGTCGATCAGACGTGCAGCAGGAGCGATGTCGTAGGTGAGCTTCATGCCCTTTTCAACGACGACCACGTTGCCCTTGGAGGTCTTGACCGCATCATTGATCTGGTCGATCATAGCCTTGGTCTTGCCGGAGCCCTTGGTACCAACAATCAGTTTAATCATAGTTCAGTCCTCCTGTATTTTCCACGCCTTGCGGCGGGAGATCATTTTTATTTACTTCAGCTTTGCTTCCAGCTCGGCGGTCAGGCCTTCGTAGCCCGGCTTGCCCAGCAGAGCAAACATATTCTTTTTATAGCTCTCAACGCCCGGCTGGTTGAAGGGATTGACGCTGAGCAGATAACCGCTGCAGGCACATGCACGCCAGAAGAAGTAGATCAGGTAGCCCACATTGTAAGCGGTCAGGTCGTCCACCTCGATCAGCACCTCGGGCACGCCGCCGTCGGTGTGTGCCAAAATGGTACCCTCCATGGCCTTGCGGTTGACAACGCTCATATTCTGGTTTGCCAGGAAGTTCAGGCCGTCAAAGTTGCCTTCCAGCGGGTCGATGAACAGATCCTGTGCAGGCTTCTTCACGTCCACGATGGTCTCGAACATGGTGCGGGAGCCTTCCTGAATGAACTGACCCATGGAGTGCAGATCGGTGGAGAAGATGCAGCTTGCGGGGAACAGGCCCTTGTTGTCCTTGCCCTCGCTCTCGCCGAACAGCTGCTTGTACCACTCGTTCATCAGGGCGAAGTCCGGCTCGTAGCATTCCAGAATTTCAACGCTCTTGCCCTTGCGGTACAGGATGTTGCGGATGGCAGCATACTTGTAAGCGTCGTTGTCCTTGCTCAGAACGGAGAAGCGCTCCATGGAATCGGCAGCGCCCTTCATCAGGTCGTCGATGCTGATACCGGCAGCAGCAATGGGCAGCAGGCCCACAGCGCTCAGCACAGAGTAGCGGCCGCCCACGTCGTCGGGGACCACGAAGGTGGGCCAGCCCTGTGCGTCGGCCAGCTGCTTCAGGGTGCCCTTGGCACGGTCGGTGGTGGCGTAGATGCGCTTGTTGGCTTCTTCCACGCCCATCTCCTTTTCCAGCAGTTCACGCAGCACGCGGAATGCCAGAGAAGTCTCGGTGGTAGTGCCGGACTTGGAAATGACGTTGATGGAGAAGCGCTTGCCCTTGCACAGGCTGATGATGTTGTTCAGGTAGGTGGGGCTGATGCTGTTGCCACAGAAGTAGATCTTGGGGCCATTTTCCAGCTCGTTGTGGAACTGGCCCTTGACGGCCTCGATGACAGCGCGTGCGCCCAGATAGCTGCCGCCAATGCCGGCCACCACCAGCACATCGGAATCCTCGCGGATCTTTGCGGCGGCTTCCTTGATGCGGGCGAACTCTTCCTTATCATAATCACGGGGCAGATACATCCAGCCGAGGAAATCATTGCCCGGGCCGGACTTTGCTTCCAGCTGGTTATGGGCAGCTTCCACCTGCGGATAGATGGCTGCATATTCCTCTTCGCTGATAAAGCTGGAGAGGTGTTTTGTGTTCAGTGCGACGCTCATTTTATTATAACCTCCAAACGATTTGCCGGGCCTTTGCCCTGCGAGGAAATATCTTGGTATAAGTGTACCGTTCCCTCCGGGCAAAGTCAAGGTCAAAATCCTTGGATTTCATACAATTTTAATAGTGTTTTTTTGTTTCTTCATCCAGAATTGTTCACACAGACAGTTCCACGCAGCTTACCGCAGCGCGCTTTTGTACGCTGAAGCGTGCATTCAGCTTTCGCAGCCGGTCAAAGCGTCCCACAACAGGCCGAATGCGGTGCCAAAGTCCATTTTTTCAGCATCGGCAGCGGCGCGCACCTCGTACTCGCCCAGTTGGGTCTCCCTGCTCAGGATGCGCACCGTGCCAACGGTCTGGCCCAGCTGCACCGGTGCTTCCAGCTCCTGCGGCAGATCCAGCTGCGCGGTGAGAGCGGCGGCGCTTTCCTTGGGCATCAGCAGCGTTTCGGGCAGAGCGGTGTAGTCCAGCGGTACGCTTTCCTCTGCACTGCCCTTTACTTTTATAAGAAGAGGCCGGTCCTCCATGGCGGGCAGCGGCACGGCGGCGTAGGCCGCAAAGCCGTAGTCCAGCAGGGTGGTGGCCGCTGTGAACCGCTCCGAGCTGGAGAGCGACCCCAGCACCACGGCGATCAGATCCAGCCCGTCGCGGGTGGCGCTGGCGCTGATGCACACGCCCGCGCCGCTGGTGGTGCCGGTTTTCAGGCCGGTGATGCCGTTGTAGCGCTTGAGCAGCTTGTTGGTGTTCACCAGCTGGGTAGCACCGCCGCGCAGGGTGTCCGTCCAGATGCCGGTATAGTGCAGAACCTCCGGGCAGGTGTTCAAAATCTCGCGGCTCATGATGGCAACATCGTGGGCGGTGGAAAGATGTCCTTCGGTGTCCAGCCCGCAGGCATTGTGGAAGGTGGTGTTCACCATGCCCAGCTCTGCGGCGCGGGCGTTCATCATCTGCACAAAGCCCGGCTCGCTGCCTCCCACCAGCTCTGCCACAGCCACAGCGGCATCATTGGCAGAGGACACACAAATGGCTTTGATCATCTCGTCCAGCGTGAACTGCTCCCCCGGCTCCAGCCAGATCTGACTGCCGCCCATGTGGTAGGCGTGTTCACTTACCGGCACCAGCGTGTCCATGGCAATGCGGCCGTCGTGCACGGCTTCAAAGGTGAGCAGCAGGGTCATTACCTTGGTAATGGATGCAATGGGCATCTGCTGGTCGGCGTTCTTTTCATATAATATAGTGCCCGTCTGCTGGTCGATCAGGCAGGCGGCGCGGCAGGGCAGCTCCAAGGCAGGCTGTGCCGCCGCGGGCTGCACCGGCCGGGTCTGGTCTGCAGCCGCCTGCACCGCCGGGGTTTGCTGCCGCAGTCCATTGCCCTGCGCCGTGCCAAAGGCCAGCGCAAACAACCAGAAGCACACCACCCCTGCACACAAAAGCGCCAAGTTTTTCCGCTCCATTTCGGTCCCTCCCTGCGCAATGTCTCTTGCTGAGAGAGTATGCAGGGGCCTTTTTGTTTAGAATATCCTGCGCCCGCACCGCAGCCTGCATTTTTTATTTTGTCTTTTTCTACAAAAGGGCTTGACTTTTGCCCACCTTATAGTGTAAATTGGAGATGGCCCCAAAAGGCCGTATTGCTTTAATTTGTGGAATTATTTTTTAGGAGGATACTATTATGATTCTGTCTCGTCGTTCTTTCCTGAAGATGGCCGGTCTGACCGTTGTTGCTGCTGCAGGTGCTTCCATGTTCACCGGCTGTGCTTTCACTTCTACTACCGAGGTCAAGTTCGAGGCCGCAGAAGGTCAGGCTGAAAATGATAAGGTCAAGGCTGCTCTGGAGCTTCTGAAGAACAAGAAGACCTTACTGTGGCCCGCTGACGCTTACAAGGACAAGAAGTCCTGCATCGCCAATCTGAACACTCAGATTGCTATGAAGGGTGCCAAGAACGTCGAAGTTGCTGATATTGAGTATGTTGAGGCAGACGATACCAAAAAGACTGCTGCTTACGTCAAGGCAACTCTGAAGGAATCGACGAAATAATTTTCCAAAAGCTTTCTCGAGAGACGGGCGTTTGCCCGTCTCTTTTTGTTTTGCCCGCTTTCCAGCAAAAAAGTGCCTGCTGCTGTGCATCCGGTCTTGCGCCGCACCGCCGCTGTGATATATAATAAGGAGTAATGCAAACACCACCCCGTTTTTTTGTCGAAAGGATATCCCCTCATGCGAGTTTGTTTTTATACCCTTGGCTGTAAGGTCAACCTGAATGAGACCGGCGCGCTGGAACAGATGTTCCGCGCCAACGGCTTTACCATTGCGCAGGAGAACGAGCCTGCGGATGTTTTTGTGGTGAACAGCTGCACCGTGACCAACTTTGGCGACCAGAAAAGCCGCAAGTGGCTGCGCCGCAAAAAGCGCGAGAACCCCGGCGCGGTCACAGTGCTTACCGGCTGCTACCCGCAGGCTTTCCCGGAGGAAGCCGCCCAGTTCACCGAGGCCGACCTTGTGTGCGGCAACGGCGACCGCAAGGCCATTTTAGATAACGTTCTCAAGCTGCTGGACGGCCATGAGCGCATTGTGGCCATCACGCCCCACCAGCGCGGCGAAAAATTTGAAGAGCTGCCCGTGGAGCGGTTCGAGACCCACACCCGTGCCTTTATCAAGGTAGAGGACGGCTGCAACCGCCAGTGTGCCTACTGTGTCATTCCCCGCGCCCGCGGCCCGGTGCGCAGCCGCGACGAAGCCAGCATCCTTGCCGAGCTGCGCCAGCTGGCGGCTTCCGGCTACCGCGAGGTGGTGCTCAG
>OBVH01000992.1_pt1 | contig 10746 bp, 8 predicted proteins | sample 1495001 | NCBI WGS metagenome assembly OBVH01 (sample SAMEA2579959, study PRJEB22360) | human gut metagenome
CAGGCAGGACAGCTGTATCGTCCCGTCAGAGAAAGGGATGTGGAAGTTCTGAAAAAGTACGCCATGGAAATGTTGAAAAACACCGGTCATGAGGAGATTTCCTTAAGTTCCTTAAGTTCCAGCGATTACAGCAAGCTGCCAGAGCTGATTGACTTCCTGATCGAAGAGTGTGATAAGAGACATATCAATATCTCCCTGCCGTCTTTACGTATCGATGCCTTTTCTCTGGATGTCATGAGCAAAGTACAGGATGTGAAGAAATCCAGTCTGACCTTTGCTCCGGAAGCCGGCAGCCAGAGACTGCGGGATGTCATCAATAAAGGACTCACTGAAGAAGTGATCTTACAGGGTTCCGCCCTTGCCTTCGAAGGCGGCTGGACCAGAGTCAAACTGTACTTCATGCTGGGACATCCCACGGAAACCGAAGAGGATATCCGGGGAATTGCTGAGCTTTCCAACAAAATTGCGGCCACTTTCTTCGATACGGTGCCGAAGGAGAAACGTGTCAACGGCAGAGTGCAGATTGTTACCAGTACCTCCTTCTTCGTGCCGAAGCCCTTTACGCCATTCCAGTGGGCGCCCCAGTGTACCAAGGAAGAGTTCGTGGAAAAGGCATATCTGACCAGAAAGTCCATTTCCGAGCAGCTGAACCAGAAGAGCATCAAGTACAACTGGCACGAAGCGGATGTCAGCGTTCTGGAGGGTGTTCTGGCCAGAGGTGACAGAAAATTGTCCCAGGTGCTTTTATATGTCTATAACAAGGGCTGCTTCTACGATGCCTGGAGTGAGTATTTCCACAACGATGTCTGGATGGAAGCTTTTGAAGCCTGTGGTCTGGACCCGGATTTCTATTCCCACAGAGAACGGCCTCTGGACGAGATCCTGCCCTGGGATTTCCTGGACTGCGGTGTATCCAGAGCCTTTCTGGAGAGAGAATGGCAGAAAGCGAAAAACGAGACGATCTCACCGAACTGCAAACAGGCATGTCAGGGCTGCGGTGCCGCCAGATTCGGCTGCGGTATCTGTGTGGAGCCCAGAGGATGATTGCCACAACAGACATCGGAAGTATAGATTACGGAGTTAAGAAGAAACATTATGAAATTAAGAATCAAGTTTAGAAAATATGGTCCCATTCGTTTTATCGGACATCTGGATGTGATGCGCTTTTTCCAGAAAGCCAACCGCAGAGCGGAGCTGGATGTTGCTTATACCGGGGGCTTCAGCCCGCATCAGATCATGTCCTTTGCCGCACCTTTGGGTGTGGGACTGACCAGCAACGGAGAATATATGGACCTGGAAGTGCATTCCCTGACCTCCTGTGAGGATGTAAAGCAGCGGTTGAATGCCGCTTCCGTACCGGGAATCGAGATCACTTCGGTGAAAATTCTGCCGGACAAGGCCGGCAATGCCATGGCCAGCGTTGCTGCCGCCGGATATACGGTAGCTTTCCGGGAGGGCAGAGGGCCTCATTTTGATCTGGGCTCCGCGGTGGATCGTTTTCTTGCAAAAGATGAGATCCTCATTACCAAAGAGACAAAAAAGGGAAGCCGGGAGATCAATTTAAAAGAAGGTATCTATGAGATGAAGGTGGTGGAGTCCGAAAAGCTTTATCTGCTGGTGGATGCCTCCAGTGCCGGAAATATCAAACCCATTCAGGTCATTGAAGCATTATTTTCCGAAAATGGTGAGACCCTGCAGGAAAATGCCCTTCTGGTCAACAGAGAAGAGACCTATCTGAGAAACGAAACAGACGCCCTTCTCCCCCTGGATGCCATAGGTTTCGACAGTGAGGAAGCTTACAGGGCAGCTTCCGGTGACACGGAATGAGCCGCAGTCTCACCGGCGGACGACCGGCCAGAGAAAAAGAAGTAAATCAGATCCGTAAATCCACGGATTGCACGGAGGGAAAACTGATCTTCACCTGTCTGCGGGAACGCAGGGCAGCTCTGCTTGTCAATGCCCGGGGCGTGGCTGCTATACGCGTACTGCGGTCAGATGCCAGTAAGATCGGTGGCATCTATCTGGGGAAAATACAGAATGTGGCAAAAAATATTGATGCCTGCTTCGTGGAGATCCTGCCCGGAGAATTGTGCTTTCTCCCCCTGCGGGAAGCAGGTGCGGCGTATCTGACCAATCGTAAGGCAGACGGTACCTTGAAAGCTGGAGACGAGCTGGTAGTCATGGTCACCAGAGATGCCCAGAAGACAAAGCGTGCCTCCGCCACTGCGGATCCTGCCCGGATGAAGCAGCTGCTTTGTAAAAACGGGAGCACCCCTGAGAACGCTTCTGAAGCCCTTCAGAGCCTTTTGGAGCAGGTAGACCATAAAGTGTACTTCACCTGCCTTTTGAAGCCTTCTGAGGCCGTTTACGAGGTTCTGGAGCAGATGGCGGATCCTTCGGAATATTCTGAGATCCTTACCGATGATCCTCAGATCTATCGTCAGCTGTCGGAAGGAGATCACCCTTTGTTAAAACAAAAGTCCATTCGGTTCTACGATGATCCAACGATCCTGCTGTATTCTCTGGAGCGCGGCATGGAGGAAGCACTGGATACGAGAGTCTGGTTAAAATGCGGAGGGTATCTCGTCATCGAGCCTACGGAGGCCATGACGGTGATCGATGTCAATTCCGGTAAAAACGAAGCGAAAAAAGCAGGAGAGGACACCTATTATCAGGTAAATCTGGAGGCTGCCGAAGAAGTAGCAAGACAGCTGCGCCTGCGGAATCTGTCCGGTATCATCATTGTGGACTTCATCAATATGGCGGAAAAGGAACGGCAGAAGGAGTTACTGGAGACATTAAAGAATATGACCGCAGGGGATCCCCAGCATCCCCGCATCGTGGATATGACGCCTTTAGGATTGGTGGAGATCACCCGCAAAAAATCTCATCCCACGCTGGCAGAACAATTCAAGAGATAATAAAATTAAACGCTTCCACCCATACCGACGGACCTGGAATCCCCATTATTGCCGCCAGTACCAAAACACTGCCGGAGGATATTGCAGCAGCCAGAAATGCAGGAATCAACGAGTATCTTTCCAAACCGCTGCATCCAAAAGCATTGTACCGCATCATGAAAAACTATTTATAGACTCTGTCATTCACCAGTCAACCGTTTTGTTGGCTGGTTTTTTGTTATATTTCACAATTCTCGGAAACTCTTTTTGGCAAAAACGTTTCTTGAATTTTTTTTTCAAAAATGCTACCCTGTTTTTATGGGAAACCACAATTTACTTTTCAGTTTCCATACTGTAATTACAATCTTACCGAACGGAGGAATAGAAGCGATGGATACCACAGAAGGTCTGCAAAAAAATATTCTCGACGCCACCCTGCGTGTCTTCGATCAAAAAGGGCTGAAATTCACAATGGATGATCTGGCGAAGGAACTCTCGATCAGCAAGAAAACCATCTATACCGTGTACGATGATAAAGAAGCACTGTTTCTTGCCATGGTAGATTATATCTTTGACTCCATCAAGGAAAGCGAGCAGATGATCCTGACCGATCCTTCCCTCAGTGTAGTGGAAAAACTGCACCGCATCCTGGGAGTGCTGCCGGAAGGTTATCAGAATATCGATCTTCGAAAATTATATTCCCTCCGGGACAAATACCCGAAGATCTACCAGAAGGTAGAACTCAGACTTTCCACTGGCTGGGAGCCTACAATCCAGCTGATCGAGATGGGCATGGCTGAGGGCAGCATCCGCCCGGTTCCCATCTGTCTGGTGAAAATGATGTTAGAAGCTTCCATTGAGCAGTTCTTCCAGAGAGATATTCTCTCTCGAAATCAGCTGACTTATGCAGATGCCCTGAAGGAAGTTGTGGAAATCCTCATGTATGGCATCGTACAGAGATCAGAATGAGGCAATGGAATAATCCAGAATTAATCCATAATATCCCAAAGAAAGAGGAACGAACCATGAATCAGAAGATCTATTTAAGCGAAGACTGGCTTTTTAACGAGAACTTTCAGGAGGGGATGACTGCAACAGAATACCCGGAAGAGACCCTGCAGCCCGTCCGAATCCCTCATACCTGTAAGGAGACCCCGTTTCACTATTTTGACGAATCTCTCTACCAGATGGTCAGCGGCTACAGACGCCATCTGCATATTCCGACCGAATGGCAGGGCAAGCGGATCCTGCTCACCTTCGAAGGGGCCGGTCATGACAGTACCGTCTATCTCAACGGCAGTAAGGTGGGAGAGCACCATTGCGGCTACACCGCCTTTACTGTAGATCTGTCGGCATATGCGAACTACGGACAGGACAATGTGCTGTGTGTCCGGCTGGACAGCAGAGAAGACTTAAATGTGCCTCCCTTCGGTTACGTGATCGATTATATGACCTACGGCGGCATCTACCGGGATGTGTATCTCGAAGTAAAAGACCAGATTGCCCTTGAGGATATTTTCGTACACACGCTGATCACACCGGATGAGGCTCAGGTAACTTCTGAAATCACTTTTTATGAAGTTGCGAAAGACCTTAATGTCAGACAATATTATATGTTAAAGAGCGATACTGTAATGTCGGGTGCGGTATCAGATGTAACATCAGATAATGACTGGCAGTTTCTCTGCGAACAGAATGTCCCCACAGGCACTACGGCTGAGACCCCGTTTCGTATTCAGGGAACGATTCCACATCCTTTTTTGTGGGATACCGAACACCCTCATCTTTATCTGTTAAAGACCCAGCTCTGGCAGGGAGAACAGCTTCTGGACGAAGCAGAGGTTACCTTCGGTATCAGGGATGCAGTTTTTAAAAAAGACGGCTTTTACCTCAATGGCAAAAAACTGCGGATCCGGGGTCTGAACCGCCATCAGAGTTATCCTTATGTAGGCTATGCCATGCCGGAGAGCATGCAGAAGCTGGATGCGGATCTGTTAAAAAAAGAGCTGGGGCTGAATGCCGTGCGGACTTCCCACTATCCCCAGAGTCATTATTTTCTGGAGCGATGCGACGAACTGGGACTTCTGGTCTTCACAGAGTTTCCCGGCTGGCAGCATATTGGAGATGACACCTGGAAAGCACAGGCGGTGGCAAATGCCGAAGACATGATCCGACAGTACCGTAATCATCCCTCCATCATTTTATGGGGAATACGCATCAATGAGTCACCGGATGACGATGCTTTTTACGAAAAGACCAATGCCGTGGCACATAAGCTGGATCCATCAAGACCTACCGGTGGTGTCCGTGCCATGAAAAAAAGTCATCTGTTAGAAGATGTCTATACGTATAATGATTTTCTGCACGATGGTGAGATGCCCGGCTGTGATCCAAAGAAAAAAGTCACATCTGATATGGAGAAGCCTTATCTGATCAGTGAGTACAACGGGCATATGTATCCCACAAAGGCCTTCGACAACGAAGAGCGCCGCAGTGAGCATGCCATCCGCCACGCCAATGTACTGGATGCCGTGGCAGGTCAGCCCGATATCGCCGGAAGCTTCGGCTGGTGCATGTTCGACTACAACACTCACAAAGACTTCGGAAGCGGTGACCGGATCTGTTATCATGGTGTCATGGATATGTTCCGGAATCCGAAGCTGGCAGCAAATATCTATGTCTGTGAGCAGGAACAGACTCCTGTATTGGAGATCACTTCCTCCATGGATATCGGAGAGCATCCCGGCTGTAACCGCGGCAACATCTACATTCTGTCCAATGCAGACAGCGTGAAGATGTACAAAAATGACCGTTTTATCAAGGAATATCTGCCGGGAATGTCACCTTATAAGCACTTAAAGCACGGTCCCATCCTGATCGATGATTTTATCGGAGATTCTTTTGCGCAGAACGAAAGATTCCGTCCGAAACATGCAAAGGAGATCACGGATGCTATGAATCTCGTAGCGCGAGGAAGCCTGAACCACATTCCAAAGAGATTATATCTTACGGCTTTAAAACTGCTTCTGATCTATCATATCGATTTCGCGGAAGTGACCAGACTGTATACAAAGTACATCGGTGACTGGGGCGGTACGGCTACCATATACCGGTTTGACGCTATCAAAGACGGCAAAGTCGTAAAATCCGTCACCAAAGAACCGGTTCGCGAAATCCGGCTGGAAGCAGAAGCGGATCATACCATTCTGACGGAACAGCACAGCTATGATGTGGCACTGGTGCGGATCCGTGCAGTGGATGACCATGGAAATGTGCTTCCCTTTTATCAGGAGCCGGTTCGTCTGATTGCGGAAGGTGACATCTCCATCATCGGACCTGACACCATTGCTTTACAGGGAGGCATGGGTGGAACTTATGTTAAGAGTACGGGAAGATCCGGTCGGGGAGCTTTGCTGTTGCAGTCACAGACGGCAGGGGAAATACGGATACCTTTTCAGATTAAGATTTAATGAGCCTCAAGGAAAAACAAGTGGCTGCAAAGCAGACATTTGTTTTTCTGGGCTCATTAGCGAACGAATATCCTGCGAAGCAGGATGTAGAGTGCGATAGCACGAATTCGTGAGCTTATGATATAACGATTTAATGGTTTCATTTGAGAGAAAGATTTCAAAGGATTTCAAAAGATTGCATAAGAAAGGATCAGGGTTACATTATGAGTTTAAGCGGAAAAGAAAAATTTTCTTATGGACTGGGTGCGGTAGGCAAGGATATGGTATACATGCTGTCTGCCAGCTATATTTTGTATTATTATCAGGATATTTTAGGCGTGAACGCCGTAGCCATGGGTATCATTCTGCTGGTTGCAAGAGTGTTCGATGCGTTTAACGATCCCTTCATGGGCGTCATCGTAGCCAAGACCAGGACCAGATGGGGGAAGTTCCGCCCCTGGCTGATGATCGGCACGGTGACCAATGCCGTTGTTCTGTATCTGATGTTCTCGGCACCGCCTGCACTGAATGGCAGTGGACTGGTAGCTTATGCTGCAGTCACCTATATTCTCTGGGGCGTGACCTATACCATGATGGATATTCCCTTCTGGTCCATGATACCGGCATTTACTCACAGCGGAAAAGAACGTGAAGGATTGTCTACGCTGGGACGTTCCTGCGCCGGTGTAGGCTCTGCCATTATCACCGTGATCACCATGCTCTGCGTCAATGCCCTGGGCGGAGGAGAAGAGCGGGTCGGATTTTCCCGGTTCACCCTGATCATTGCTGTGCTGTTCGTGATATTTATTGCCATTACCTGTATTAATATCAAGGAAAAATCTACGGTAGATGTGGACGCACCTTCCATCGGCCAGATGTTCAAGGCGTTAATTCAGAACGATCAGGCGATGGCAGTGGTAATTACCATTGTACTGATCAACTGCGCGGTCTATACCACCTCCAACCTGGTAATTTATTTCTTCAAATACGATTTTGGCGGAGATACCTGGTATAATTCCTATACACTATTCAACACCTTCGGTGGAGCGGTACAGATTCTCGCCATGATGCTTCTGTTCCCGTTATTTCGTAAGTTTATGAGTACCATCCGGATCTTCTACGTCAGCTTACTGATGGCAATTGCCGGATATGCTGTATTGCTTCTTTTATGTTTTACGAATATGAGTAATGTATTTTTACTATTCATTCCCGGCTTCTTAATCTTTGCCGCCAATGGTATGCTGACCGTACTGACCACCGTATTTTTAGCCAATACCGTAGATTACGGTCAATGGAAAAATCATCGCAGAGACGAGAGTGTCATTTTCTCCATGCAGACCTTCGTGGTAAAACTGGCTTCCGGTGTTGCTGCGTTAGTGGCTTCTCTGTGCCTGAACCTCTGCAACTTAAGCTCTGATACCAGCGATGCTGTGGCAGCTGCAGGAGCTTCCGGAAGTTCTGTGGTGGGACTTCGTATGACGATGACACTGTTCCCCATTCTGCTCCTTGTCATCGGTGTCATTTTCTTTCATAAGAAGTATCAGCTGACCGAGGAACGATTAAAAGAGATTCAGGAGGCTTAAAGCATGATTCAGATTTTAAAAGATTCCGATACAAGACCATGGTTCTTTTTACAGACAGCCCACACAACTTACGGAATGTGGGTCATGGAGACCGGACATTTAGAACATCTGTATTACGGTGAGCGGATCACTGTGGATTCACAGGATCCTTCCTCCTGTGCGCCCCTTGTCATACAGAGAGCCTTCGCTCCGGGCAACACCTGTACCTACGACAGGGAACATCCGCAGATCTCCATGGAAGATGTCTGCTTGGAGGTTGGTACGTTGGGAAAGGGAGATATCAGAGAACCTTTTCTGGAAGTCAGATTTGCCGACGGAAGTGTCACCTCTGACTTTACTTTTGATTCCTATGAAATTATTACTTTAAAGGAAAGAGAGCAGTGCCTGCAGGATTCCGGACTTCCTCACAGCTATTCGGAAGTGGGAACTGATTCCGCGGAATGCCTTCAGATTGTTTTGCAGGATGTTACGAATCATTTGGAGTTGCAGCTGTTTTATACCGTATTCGAAGAATGTGATGTCATTACCAGAAGCGCACGGTTGATCAATCATAGTGACGCATCTGTCACCTTGAATCGATGCCTCAGCGCACAATTAGATCTGACAGAGGATTATTCCATGATCACTCATTTCAGTGGTGCCTGGGCAAGAGAAATGCACAGAGAACAGATTTCCTTACGTTCCGGCAAATTTGTAAATGCTTCTTATACAGGAACCTCTTCGAACCGCTCGAATCCTTTTATGATCCTGGGACATAAGAACACCTGTGAGACTTTTGGCTCCTGTATCGGCTGCAATCTGATCTACAGTGGAAATCATTATGAAGCCCTTGAGAAAGACTCTTATGGGAAGCTACGCTTTGTAAGTGGGATCAATCCACAAAGTTTTTCCTGGGAGCTGACTCCGGAAGCGCACTTTGATACACCGGAGGCTGTTTTAAGTTATTCTTCGAAGGGGTATGGAAGACTCAGCCGACAGTTACATTCCTTTATCAGAGAGCATATTGTCCGAGGAGTGTGGAAGAGAAGACCTCGTCCGGTTCTGTTAAACAGCTGGGAAGCCTGTTATTTTAAGATTGATGAGAGAAAGCTGTTGCAGCTGGCAAAAGCGGGAGCAGATGTCGGCATCGAACTGTTCGTCATGGATGACGGGTGGTTTTCCGGGCGAAATGATGACACCTCCTCCCTGGGAGACTGGGAACCGGATCCGAAGAAGCTGCCCGGAGGAATTGCTTCCCTCAGTAAAAAAATCAAAGCCCTGGGGGTGGATTTCGGTCTCTGGGTAGAGCCGGAGATGATCAGTGAAAACAGCCGTCTCTATCAAGAGCATCCCGACTGGGCAATGATGATTCCGGAACATCCCCACTCTGAGGGGCGCAATCAGCGCCTTTTGGATCTGTGCAATCCCGAAGTACAGCAATATGTAATAGATTCCATGACGAAGGTATTTTCCTCCGGAGACATCCGTTATGTGAAGTGGGATATGAACCGTAATTTCAGTGATATTTATTCCCCTTATCTGCCTGCTGCGAAACAGGGAGAGACGGCACATCGTTATGTGCTGGGGCTTTATCACATTATGAATGAGCTGACCACACGTTTCCCTGAAATTTTGTTTGAAGGCTGCAGTTCAGGTGGAAATCGTTTTGATCTGGGAATATTAAGTTATTTCCCGCAGATCTGGGCGAGCGATAATACTGACGCACTGTGCCGTACCGGGATTCAGAACAGTTACAGCTATGGATATCCCTTATCGGTATTTACAGCACATGTGTCATCTTGTCCAAATCATCAGACCTTAAGGATCACGCCCCTTGAGACCCGTTTTCAGGTGGCTTCCTTCGGTGTCTTAGGATATGAATGTAATTTAAAGGATCTGTCCGGAAGTGATCTCAACGCAATCCGGGAGCAGATTGCACTTTATAAAAAATGGCGGGATGTTTTCCAGTTTGGATCCTTTTATCGTGGAGCAGAAAACGAAGCTTCCGACTCGGAAACCTTATCCTGGACCTGCGTGTCCCCGGATGGCAGAAGAGCAGTGGGGCTGTTCTTCCGGCGCCTGACAGTTCCGAACCAATCCCATGACTGGTATCGCCCGGTGGGGTTACTTCCGGATGTGAAATATCATTTCTACGGTAGGAATATCAAATACAATCTGAAAGACTTCGGAGACCTTGTGAACACCGTTTCTCCGATTCATATCAAGCAGGGATCTGCATTGCAGGAGATTCTTTCGCGATTTGTAAATATGGATGGGGAAAAAGAAGACCTGACTGCTTATGGAGATACCCTGATGCGTGCGGGAATTGCCCTGAAACCCGCTTTCGCCGGTACCGGATATAATTCCGACACCCGACTGTTCCCGGATTTTTCCTCCCGAATTTACTTTATGGAAGCAGTGGAATAAAAATAATAATGCTTTTTTATGTACCGACCACTTTCGTTAGACCTGAAAACTAACGAGGGCGGTCGGTATTGTAATAATCAGAGAGAGATGATATTGTATATTATATAGATAGCTTAACAAATCGAAGTTTGTAAGGAACAGAAACTTTGAATTGTCAGACTGAAAAGAAACATTTAATATTGGAGGTGATATTCTTGAAGCGAGCAATTATTGGCGGGTTTATTTCGCTAATCGGAAGCATTTGGACATTGGCTGTTATTATATCTGCAAACAATTATCCTATCGACGGGTGGTCAACTCCACCTGGAAAACTTTTGATGCAGATAACAGAATCAAACCTTACCGTGTGGTTTGGTGTTTCTATTGCAATGGTGGTTTTAGGGATTGTTTTAATGGCAATTGAGTATT
>OBVH01000995.1_pt1 | contig 10709 bp, 10 predicted proteins | sample 1495001 | NCBI WGS metagenome assembly OBVH01 (sample SAMEA2579959, study PRJEB22360) | human gut metagenome
GAGTCCGCTTGTCCGTATCTATACTGTAAAGTTTCTGATCCATGATCAGGTAAAATGTCCCCTTTTCGTTCACATACATTAACTGCCCCATCTGTGCTTTGAGTATTTCATAGGAAACATCCGACGGGATAAAAATTTCTTCCTCTATAGTGTGTACCAGACCGTCATAATGATATACTGCCGTGCCCACTTCGCCTTCATGATCCCCACGGTTCATATATCCATATAATCAATACTTCCCGCTTCATCCACACGGGCAATTTTGATATCATGCTGATCCCAGTTATCCCTCGCATTGATCCCCTCTGCCCCAAGGAAACTGAATACCTGTACAATCTTATTATTTACACGGTCAAAGCACCAGAGTTCTCCCTGCTGTACAAACGCGATCACATCTCCGGTCTCACTTACAGCATATTCAATATTTTTGTCACGTATGCCAAGCTGGATCTGATTATTATCTGTAATAAACCGGTTTTCCCCACGGAAAATCTGATTTAAAGTACGCTCAAAATTTAAGACATACATACGGGATTCCGTCATACGCAGACGATAATATTCTTCCACATTATAATACTCGGTTTCCCCACCGGTTCCTTTAGTGGTCACCACATACCGGAGTGTGATCACATCATAGGAATCATTGATTTCCTTGAAAGATGCCTCGAGTTCTCCCATCTGCTCCGGTTTTAAATCTGCCCAGGTAATCTGGTTTAAGGTACAGCTTAAATCCACATAATTGAGTGTACTGGTATCGCCTGTTGCCGCATCCATATATTTCGGAATAAATTTATTTGCATCATCCCGGAATGTATATTCATGAAACTGCAGTGCAAAATCCATACATGCCTGGGTATCGTCGTTTTGTGTCTGCATCAGCCGGGTGTAATACCGGATCTTATTTTTTCCTGAAGCAAGAATAACAATCAGTTCATATTCTTCCCCTTTTCCGAGAATATTCTGGATTTTCAGGTTTGCAGAGATTTCATTATTTTTTTCTTTGATCTCCTGTGCATTTCCCTTTGCAACCAGCCGGGAATCATCAAGACTCCGGATTTCATAAGCAATGCCTCTGATTTTTTGTCCATATGTATTAATTTTCAGCGGAAGCAGTCGTGTATGGTCTACCGGCACAATTCCATCCCGCATCTTTGTAATATTCATTTCCGATACGTATCCGTGCAGCTGTGCCACGCTGTTATTTTCTTCATAAAACTGGACGATGGGAAGGGTTGCCTCCTTCATCGCCGTTGTCATATCTTTATTATCCTGATTGGTTATGATACTGAAAACAATCAGTGCTGCCAGAAAAAGCCCTGACAGCACCACTGGTTTAATTACTTTCCTGTTCATTTATCTTTTCCTTCTTACTATGGCTGTAATTTCTGCCGTTACATCCATCTCCTGCATCTGCGATGCCGGCAGCGCCGTTTGCACATTTCCGCACCAAACAGCACACCGATCATACTGCAAAGCCACGGATTCCCACATTCCCGTTCCTGTGTTGTCATAGTTTCTCCGGCGATAGAAGCCGGAACCATTTCGAAATATGATGCCGCCTGCATGTTTCCTTCGATCCGGTTCTCTTTCTTTTTCTGCACTTCGGACAGCTTCCGGTAAATTCCATCAATTTCCATCTGTATCATCAGGCGGTCCGGTTCCTCATCGTAGATGCGGCTTCCCTCATATTCCAGCTGGTCAAGCCTCTGTTCCACCAGCTCCATAATCTCTTTTGTCTCTGCCGGATAGTACTGTTTCATTCGTTCCATATCTTTTTCATATTCCATCTCTGTCAGGTACATACTCTGCATCGGATATGTCATATAAAACGGAATCTTTGGGTAAAAATCGTTTGAATAATCCACTTGCATGCTCCATCCTGTCATCATTATAGACTATGCCATGCAACGGTTTTTTTTCTTATTTTCCTACTATTTTTAAGCATATCTGCTCGTATTCCGGATAATTTTTGTGCCGCATTTCCGTTTCCAGTACTCCCTGTGCATTCTTATGGAAATGATATAAATTATACACACCCTTACGGTAGGCATAGTCCTCTCCATTATCCTGAAAATGATCATAAGAAGCCTCTCCCGGAGTTGTCAGCAGATACAGCGTACGGTACGGTTTTTCTCCAACATACGCCATTTTTTCATACATCGGGATCATCGTTCCTTCTTTCAGGCACAAATCAATCGGTGCATCCCGCAGGAAATACTTTCCTCCGGTAATTTTCTCTCCGGTCCAGTAATCATACCACTCCCCTTCCGGCAGATACACCATTTTCTTCGTGGCTCCCTGCTCCAATACCGGGGCAACGAGGAGATTTTCTCCTACCAGGAACTCTCCATTGAGGTTATAGGTTTCCGGGTCCTTTGGATAATGTAGAACCAGAGGACGCATAACCGGAAGTCCAGTCTGTTCTCCCTGATAAAACAGATCATACAGATACGGAAGGAAACGATAACGCATCTTTACATATTTTCGATAGATTCCCACCACCTGATCATCAAACTGCCACGGCTCCTGTCTGCGTGTTCCCTGACAGGAATGATTTCGAAACAGCGGAGAAAATCCGGCAGCCTCGATCCACCGGGTCAGAAGTTCCGGGGTCGTATCCGCACCGAATCCGCCAATGTCGGTTCCGGCAAACGCAAATCCGCTCATACCGAGATTACACAGCTGCGGCACCATCATCTGCAGATGCGACCACAGACTCTGATTATCTCCGGTCCACACGGTCGCATATTTCTGTGTTCCTGCATACGCTGCACGTGTGATAACAAACGGACGCTTATCGGAAAGTTTCTGCAGTCCCTCAAAGGTCGCACGGCTCATATAATGTCCATATACATTGTGCATTTCCGCATGATTTGTCGTACGCTCCTCATCATGAAATACAACATCCTGCGGCAGCTCGCCACGGAAACTTGCCGGCTCATTCATATCATTCCATACACCGTCCACACCGATGTCGACCAAAAACTTATGGTGTTTTCCCCACCAGTCGCGTACTTTGCGGCGTCCAAAATCCGGATAATTTGCATCTCCCGGCCAAACCTCATTGACATAGGTAGTTCCCTGTGTATCGGTCGCAAAATATCCGTTCTCTTCGCCTTCTTTACACATAAAATAGTCCGGATCGACTTTGGTTCCCGGATCAATGATCGTTACCGTTTTAAAGCCCTGTTTTTTTATTTCCGCAATCAGATCCCCAGGTTTTCCGTACTTTGCATCATTCCATGTAAACACACGATACCCATCCATATAATCAATGTCAAAATGAATGGCATCACACGGAATATCCAGATCACGGAAATGTTCTGCCACATCACGGATATCTTCTGCGCACTGATAGCCCCAGCGGCTCTGCTGGTATCCAAGCGTCCATCGCTGCGGCAGCGGTGTCCGCCCGGTCAGATATGTATATTCTTCAATCAGATCCGTCAGTTTTTCTCCACCCAGGAAGTACAGATCCAGATTGCCATCATCCGCGCCGTAAAAATAATATTCTGGATTTTCTTTGCCCAGATTGAGATAGCTGTGGAACGTATTATCAAAAAACATGCCATATACGTCATTCTTTTTCTTGCAAAAGAGCACCGGAATCGACTTGTACAGCGCATGATAGTCCTCATTGTGTGCCTGTGGAATATCGGAATTCCAGTTCTCATACTCATAATTTTTTTTATTCAGGAATCCGGTCTTATCACCCAGACCGTAAAAATCATCCCCCTCGTCCAGATCAAACATCATCTGTACCGGATAATCATGTGCGCCCAGATTCGACGTATCATGCCCTTCCGACTCCAGAATCTGTTTCATCTGCTCACTGACTTCCCCGCAAACACTTCTGCCCTGCCGGTGTGTCCGGACAAGCGGAGTCCCGTCCGGTCTCGTAATCACCATTTCCAGATTTTCTCCAAACTGCATCCGGATCTTATCGGTTGCAATTACCAGATCTTCTCCTTTTTGCTCTGCCGTCAGTTCTGTCGCAACCGCCTTGTCTCCATCAATGGCCTTAGAATAATGTTCTTTTGTTCTGTAAGGCACAAAAATATTGACAATATCATCCCTTATGACTTTCACCACCAGTTTTTGCTGTTCATACTTCACACAAATCTCATTTCCATCCTGTCGGAAGGACATAATTTTTCCTGCTGTACTCATTGTTTCCCCTTTCCGTTACTCTGTTTCCTGCGTTGTTGTATCCGGTTCCTGATCGGTAACATAGTCTGAACTGACATATCCTTTTTGTCCGTTATATTCTGCCTGCACCCATCCGTTTTCTTCTCCCAGCAGTGTCAGCTTCGTTCCCGTCACGAGAACGGTAAGAATTTCACTGTCTGTATTCGGCTCTGCACGGAAATTTACGCCATCCGTGCTTGTCCATACACTCTGTCCGTCTTCGTCCAGCGGCTGTTCCGTTACCGGTGGCAGATTGCTGTTGTCTGCCGGCGGTGCATTATTTGTGATTTCCGTTTCCGGTGTCTGGTTTTTCCCTGCATTCCGCCCATGAAGCCATACGATAAGTGATATAATTCCTGCGAGCAGTGCTGCGCAGATTATGGCAAAAATAATTCTGGCAATAATGACGTCTTTTCTGTGACTTGCTTTCATGATCGTTGTCCCTCCCCTTCATCTTCTGTACATATAATTGTGGTTTTCCCTGGATCTACCTTGTCTTTTTCCAAAATCAGTTTTCCAATCTTATCCGCCCGGATGATTCCGCCGGAAGGATTGAGCACACTGTCCACGGTATTTACAATCTGTGCATCCACCGTGGAATACTCAAATGCCAGTGTCGTATTAATCAATTTACAGTTCACCATTTTCAGATTTTCTATATAACACATGCCCTGCAGGCTCTCAATCGTACAGTTGACAAGTGTAAGATTTCTGGCATTCCATCCCAGATATTCTCCCGAAATAAAACTGTCATACACAGTAACATGATTGCTGTTCCAGAATGCATCTTTGGAAAGCATGCGTGCATGATGGATCTCCATGTTTTCCACACCATCAAATGAATAATTTCCAACCAGTTCAAAATGATCCAGCTGCATATTTTTACAATTCATGGCAAAATAATCCCCGTGTGCCTGCACATAGGACAGGTTTACATCGGTACAGTTCCAGAGGGTTTCCTCTGCATTCGGAAAATTTACATTGGTCAGGGTTACTCCCCTGCAACGGCGGAAATTTTTTGGTGCTTCTACAATGGAATCTCTTACCGAAATATCATCGGTATACCATACCCCGGCCCGCGCCATGTCAAACCAGGTACATTCCTTTACATCGACATGTTTGCAATACCAGAGCGGATATTTCCACCGGAACAGACAATTATCCAGATAAAGACTGCTGCTCTCCTTCAACGGGGATTCCCCATCCTCAAACACACTGTCATATACCGCCAGATTTTCAGACTGAAACAGTGCGCGTTCTCCTGTTAATTTCTGCTGACGAAGCACCTGCCGTGCCGTGTCAAATTTATCGTTACTCATTTTTTATTCCTTCTTTTTCAGCTTGTAATGATTAGGTCTGCTAGTTATTTTACCACGAGATCACCGGAACATTCAAGTATGCTACTCTAACAAAAGCTCCTCGACCGTGACAAACGAATATCCCTGTTTCTGCAAGGTATCTATGACCGTAAATGCCGCCTGTACAGATGACGCCGAAGCATCGTGAAGCAGAATAATGTCCCCCGGCTTAGTATCCTTTAGAACTCTCTGAACCACAGTATCCGCATCGGTCGTTGCCCAGTCCCGCGGGTCTACATTCCACAGTACTTCGATCAGATTTACCTGCACATCCAGTTCCTTCTGCCAGCATCCGTATGGTGGACGGATATATCCTGCATATTCTCCCGTCACATCATAAATCGCCTTCTGTGTTTTTTCAATCTGCTGCAAAGTGCATGCCGTTCCCACTTCCTTAAAATTAACATGTTTATAAGAATGAACACCGATCAGATGTCCGTCATCATGCATCCGTCTGACGACATCCGGATACTGTTTTACCTCTTCTCCCAGCAGAAAAAAAGTGGCTTTTACACCACGTTTTTCTAATCCGTCCAGCAATTTCGGTGTATATTCCGGATTCGGCCCGTCATCAAAGGTAATTGCAACTGTTTTCATTTCTTTCTCCACTTTCTCCGGCTGCAGTGTCATTGTACTTACAACAGCCGCTGCGTTTCCAATGCTGTATGACAGGAAAAGAAACAGTGCATACCCCACATATCTTTTCCATTGTTTTTTGTCTGCCATTTCATACCACACAAATTTCCTGCTTATGAATTTAATCATAAAAAATATGTTGTCCTTATTCTGAATCATAAGTTTCCCTGCTGATGCCCTCCCCGAGCATCATCCGTTCCTCATGCTGCATTTCTTTTTCCCGGATGGCGCGTTCATAACCGGTCAATGCTGCAAACGGAGAAAACTGTGCGGCCCGGTCTTCCGATGGCATCTGCGGATGCTTTTTCGAAACCGGATGCGGCAGATCTATGATGTCATCATAACGATGCGTATTTTCCAGCCGGTTCATGCCCGATGTCCTCCAATCTGTCCGTTGCGCTGCCGCATGGTTGCCCCTTCTTTGAAATTGGTTCCTTTTAAAATGGCATTTTTTCCATAACGCTGCTTAATGGAAAGCATGGCTTTCTGCATCTGTTTTTCCTTCTGCAATGCCTGCTTTTGTGCCTTCTGTTCCTCGGTTTCTTCCGCAAAATCAAACAGGCTCATCTGCTCATAAGTCTGTTCTTTTTGTACCTCCTGCTCTGTGCGTACATGGCATGCCGTAACATAGATCCTGCGGATCAAAAGATCCGGATTTATAATTCTGTCATATAATTCCAGTGTTTTTTCTACTACCGTAATGGCAGAAGATGTATGATTTTGCAAATTTGCCGTCCCATGCGCATGCTTTGGAATCTTTCTTCCGTAACGATCCGTAGTCACTTCCCCGTGATATCTTTTTGCCCGCACCGGGTCTGTCAGATTTTCGATATCATAGCCAACCGTCAGCACTATCTGATCCGTCACGAATCCATGCTCCACCAGATCCAGTACCAGCTGGTCTGTCATTTCCTGCACAACAATCCTTGCTTTATCTGCCGGGTACGGACACTGCAATACCTGTCCCGATCCAGAACTGTTCGCCTGCGGACGATACGCTTTGATCTGTGCAATCGTGCACGGTTCGTACCCCCAGGCATGATCAATCAAAAGTTCTGCATTCACACCAAACAGTTTGTAAAGCAGATCTTCATTATAATAATCTGTTTCTTTTCCGATCGAGCAGCGCGCCACATCTCCCATGGTATACATTCCGTTTTCTGCCAGTTTCTTCGCATATCCCGGTCCGACACGCCAAAAATCCGTGATCGGCCGGTAGTCCCAAAGCAGTTTACGGTAACTTTTTTCATCCAGCTGGGCAATGCGCACACCGTTTTCATCCGCATCGATGTGCTTTGCCACAATATCCATTGCGATTTTGCACAGATACAGGTTGGTTCCGATCCCGGCAGTGGCCGTGATCCCGATGTGATCCTGCACATCCAGAATGATAGTCTGCGCCAGCTGATAAGCTGTCATTCCATAGGTTTTCAGATAATGTGTCACGTCCATAAACACTTCATCAATCGAATATACATGAATATCTTCCGGCGCCACATATTTCAGATATATATCATAGATCCGCGTACTGTATTCCACATAAAGTGCCATCCGCGGAGGTGCCGCAATGTACGACAATTCCGGCTCACCGGTTTTTCGGCTGCGGTTTACCTGTTTTACTTTCTGAACCACTTCAAAAAGCCTGGCCCTTCCCGGAATCCCATATTTTTTCAGGGATGGAGAAACTGCCAGGCAGATGGTTTTTTCCGTGCGGCTTTCATCTGCCACCACCAGATTGGTGGTCAGCGGATCAAGTCCACGCTCCACACATTCTACGGATGCATAAAATGATTTCAGATCAATTGCGATATACTGCGGCATACCTTTCCTCTCCCCAAACAGACATTCGTGTATGCTCTCATTATATCAAAATCCGATAAGATTGCAACGCTATTTACATTCCGTCACAAACACTTCACATTTCTCTAAAATCAGCTTATTTTCAGCATTTGTTCGTTTTTTATTTGATAAAAGTACCTTTTTTGCCGGAACTTCCCAATCCAGTTCTATGGTATCTGTTCCAAAATTTGCCGCTACCAGAACCCGGCGCCCCTGCAGGATGCGGTAATATGCCATTACGTGATCTGCATTCTCATATGCCGGCTCAAATTTTCCATAAGTAAACAACTCCCGATATTCCCCAGATTTGCGCAATGCGATAAGTTTTCTGTAATAATGCAGAACCGAATCCGGCTGCCCTTCCTCTTTTTCCACATTGATCACCGGATAATTATCATTGACTTTCAGCCATGGAGTTCCCGAGGTAAAGCCCGCCTGCGGCGCATCCTTCCACTGCATCGGCGTCCGTGCATTGTCCCTGCTCATGACCGAACATACGGCAAGTGCTTCTGCATCCGAAAGTCCGGCCTCACGCGCCATCCTGTACTGGTCTTTGGTACTGATATCATCGAATTCATCCACACTGTTCCATCTGGCATTCTGCATGCCAATCTCCTGCCCCTGATAAATAAACGGAATTCCACGCAGCAGAACACTTACTGTACCAAGCATCTTTGCCCCGTCCGCATTTTGCGCATAATCCGGCAGAAAACGGGAAACGCCGCGCGGCTCATCGTGATTTTCAATGATATTTGCCTCGAACCCGACATTCTGTACCCGCATCTGGGAATCTGTGATTGCTTTTTTCCACGCATCAAAAGAAATTGGTGGCGCATCGTACCATCCGTGTTCCCCGTCACTGAGCATATGGGCGCTGAAATCAAAAATTGTAGAAAAATGTCCATTTTCTCCAATAAAGTCCGGCAGGTCTTCCACCCCAATGTTAAATACTTCCCCTACCGTAAATGCATCCTTTTTAGCAAATGTATGATTCTTTAAATCTTCAAGCAGCTCATCGACACCTTCTACATTTTCGACCATACGCCAACAGCTTGCCAGTCCATCGTCACCATCCGGCTCCATATCCGGAAATGCCAGATCTTTTTTAATATTGATGATCGCATCAATCCGAAAACCTGCCAGTCCTTTGTCCAGCCACCAGTTGATCATCCGGTAGATTTCTTCCCTCAGTTTTGGATTTTCCCAGTTTAAATCCGGCTGCTCCTTTGCGAACATATGGAAATAATATTTGTCCGATCCCGGTACCGGCTCCCAGCAGTTTCCCCCGAAATAAGAACGGTAATTGCTCGGTGGATTTCCATTTTTTCCCTTCCGGAAATAAAAATAATCGGCATACGGTCCGTCCGGATCCGCCAGTGCTTTCTGAAACCATTCATGCTTGTCGGAGCAGTGATTGACAACCAGATCCATAATCAGATACATATCTCTCTTTTTGGCCTCCGCAAGCAGTTCGTCGAATTCCTCCATCGTTCCGAATTCTTCAGCGATTGCATAATAGTCCGAAATATCATAGCCCTGATCCACAAACGGGGACTTATAGATTGGAGAAAGCCAGATAATGTCAACTCCCAGCTCCTTTAAATAGTCCAGTTTGGAAATAATGCCCCGCAGGTCACCGATCCCATCTCCGTTTGTATCGCAAAAACTCTTTGGATAAATCTGATATGCCACCTTGTCATGCCACCATTTTTTCTGCATGTCCATGTCCTCCTTCGCCTGTATCTCCATGTCCTTTGACAATTTGTTTCTGTAACATTATACTGTCATTATAGTTTGGAATTTCAAAATTATCTTGCATAATTCTTACTTTTTATAACACAATACTGCTCTCATAAGACAAAGGAGAATTTTCCATGAAACGGTTACAGACACTTGCCCTTGAACAGAAAGAAGATGCCCGTCACGGTGACGCGACCTTCCCCATACAGAAATATATCACTTCTTTAAAGCCGGATTATCCGGTCGTGACAACGCACTGGCACGAAGAGGCTGAATTTACACTCATCACCGAAGGAGATGCCAACTACCAGATCGACCTTACTTCCTACGCTGTGGAAAAAGACGATCTGATTTTTATCCCGCCTCTGCTGCTGCACTCGGTCTCCCGCGGACAGTCTGCGCTTTACCAGTCCGAAACCTATGTGTTTCACATGAACTTTCTCGGTGGAAATGCGACCGATATCTGCTCCACCCGTTATCTGATGCCACTGACCAATGAAGAACTGTCGGTTCCCTGTCTGATCCGTCCAACCCATCCGGCTTATGTATCTCTGCGCAAAATTTTTGCACAAATCAGTTCTCTCTTTGCAAATCCGGTTGAGGGATACGAACTGGCCATTAAGGCATTACTGCTGCAGGTTATTTTCCTGCTCCTGCAGAACCGTACCCCGGACGGGAAACGATCTGTCGACACCGCAAACGCCTCTGAAAAATTAAAAACCGTACTGGACTATATCCATCTGCACTATGCCGAGCCGCTTACGGTTGCCGGTCTCGCTGCCCAATGCTATTTCAGCGAATATTACTTTATGCGTTTTTTCAAAAAACACATGAACATGACCGTAGTGGAATACCTCAACAATCTGCGATTAGAAAAGGCTGTAGAACTGTTTGAACAGGGAAACACCTCCATTCTGGAGGTCTCTCTCGCCACAGGATTCCACAACC
>OBVH01001006.1_pt1 | contig 10516 bp, 7 predicted proteins | sample 1495001 | NCBI WGS metagenome assembly OBVH01 (sample SAMEA2579959, study PRJEB22360) | human gut metagenome
ACTTCGAAAGCAAGTTGGCTGGGTTAGCTTTAACCAGGCCGTTACCGACAGCGATAGTCCCCAGGGCGATGAAAATCAGGTCAGGCTTAAGTAGCGACAGGCCGGTCATGAAGTAGCCAATCGCCAGCACAAGTGCTCCGAGAACAATGGTGCGTTTGGTCCCCAGCAGGTGGTCGCCGACATAGCCGCCAATGGAAATGAGGCCATAGACCAGCGCAGCAAAAGCACCAAAAGTGACAAAAGCCTGTTCTTGCGAGAATCCAAGCTGCTTAACGAAGAAAACAGCCAGTACGCCCTGCACGCCGTAGTAGCCGAATCGCTCCCATAACTCGACAAAAAAGATCATGAAAAATGGGCGAGGTTGCTGCAGCATCCCCATGGGTGTTGTTGTATTCATATTTATTAACCTTCCAATACCATCCTGAAAAGTATGAACGCGTAAGGGATAACGCGCGAAAAAGTTTACATCTGTCAGAGATTCTTAATATTGATGCGGTGAATAGATTAATACACTATTACAACAGAAAATAACCAGCTGATCACACTAATGATGGAAAATATGATGGTGTTAAATATTGTATTGGCTGGGGATTTTGATTGCGAACGCAGACCGTAGGCCAGATAAGGTGTTTACGCTGGATCAGGTAACAAGGCGCGCCAAAAAGCAAAACGCCCGCATATGCGGGCGTTCAGGAACACGTCGTAGAGGGAAGATTATTCTTCTTCGTCGCGCAGCGGAACAATCAGCATATCAACGTGAACGGTGTTGATCAGCTGACGTGCGGAAGACATCAGTTTGCTCCAGAAGTCCTGGTGGTGACCACAAACCACCAAATCCATATCGTATTTCTTGATTGCATCGACCAGAACCTGGCCCAGGTCGCCGCTGCCGCTCAGGGTTTCAGTGATTGGGTAGCCTGCATTAGTGGAAAGCTCGGTCAGCGCATGATGTGTCTCTTCAGAGATGCGTTTCTGCATATCACCCAGATTCACATCAATAAGCCCGGTGTATAGGTCAGAGTAGTTTACATCTACGTGGATCAGAGAAACTTTCGCATTATAGGGGCGAGCCATAGAGACTGCTTTCTCTACCAGAACTTTGCTTTCCGGGGAGAGATCGACCGCGATGAGAATGTGTTTATAAGCCATAGTGTTACTCCTTCCATAAAGTTGTCGATGACTGGCCAGCTAGCGTTTCTTGTGCCGTTACGTCACCCGCGTCCTGCGAACTACGTGCGCGGGGCTAACCCAGCCGTAAAGATTCAGTGTTAAGACCATCCTTACCTTATAGCGACCCGGATGATCCGTCAATCCGCCTTGCTTACCCGTTAGATAAACAAATTTTCGGCATGAATATATTGATAGTGGTTAACCTTCTGGAAAAAAAACAACCTGATCTCCTACACTATCTATAGAGCCGCTCGGATGTTGGTCACCACAAAAGCGGTTTCTCCAGGACCTGGTGTTAACTGATTGGCAGCGTATCGGGAGCGGTAGCCCCGGGGTGGAACTCCGCGGGCAGGTCGCCGGGGAGGAGGTATGATAAGCACCGTCGCATTATTTTGGGCTTTATGTGTCGTTTGCATTGTTAACATGGCGCGCTATTTCTCATCACTACGCGCGTTGTTAGTGGTACTGCGTAACTGCGATCCATTGCTCTATCAATATGTTGATGGAGGGGGCTTTTTTACCTCACATGGCCAACCCAACAAACAGGTGCGTCTCGTTTGGTATATCTATGCCCAACGTTATCGCGATCATCACGATGATGAGTTTATTCGCCGCTGTGAGCGGGTGCGTCGGCAGTTTATTCTGACCAGCGCATTGTGTGGTCTGGTGGTGGTCAGCCTGATTGCATTGATGATTTGGCATTAAGCACTTCAGCAATAATGACGCATAAAAAAAGCGGGCCAGTAAACTGACCCGCTCGTTTTGGTGCGTGCGATTACAGGAACTGCAAGGAGAGCCAGTATAGCCCGCCGGAAAGCAGTACCGCAGCCGGAAGGGTAAACACCCAGGCCATCAGAATACTGGTTACGGTTTTACGCTGTAAGCCGCCGCCATCTACCACCATCGTCCCCGCGACAGAAGAGGAGAGTACGTGAGTAGTGGAAACCGGCATCCCGGTATAACTTGCCAGGCCGATAGACACTGCCGCCGTCATCTGGGCAGACATCCCCTGAGCGTAGGTCATGCCTTTCTTACCGATTTTCTCACCGATAGTCGTTGCCACACGACGCCAGCCAATCATCGTACCGATACCTAACGCCAGCGCGACCGCCATGATGATCCACACCGGTGCATACTCGATGGTGCTAAGCATGTCGGACTTCAGTTTCTTCAACAGGCGCTGATCGTCTGCACTCACGCCAGGCATCTTCACCACTTTGTCGATAGTGTCAGAAACGCACAGCATAATGCGGCGCATCTGGCTACGTTGATCAAGCGACAGCTTGTCGTAGCTTTCCACATCAGTAGTCAACATGCCTTTCAGGCGGTTGAGCGCGTTAATGGTATTCGACGGATGGCAATGGAACTCCGCAGGTTGCGTTGCGCCAGCTTCCGGAGCCGGTACTAACTGATCAGCACCGGTAGCCTGTTTCAGCAGCGCAGGGTGCTGCTCAAAGTAAGCTTCCACGTTGTTGATGGCATCACGGGTACGGGTGATTTCGTAGCCAGTGGCATTCATGTTCACCACGAAGCCTGCTGGTGCGACGCCAATCAATACCAACATAACCAGACCAATGCCTTTCTGACCATCGTTCGCGCCGTGCGAAAACGCCACGCCGATAGCGGAAAGGATCAGCGCAATACGCGTCCAGAACGGCGGCTTTTTCTTGCCGTCTTTCTTTTCACGCTCCGCTGGGGTCAGGTGGATACGGGCGCGTTTCTTGGTGCCGCTCCAGTAGCGACGCAGCAAGAAAATCAGACCGCCAGCAAACACCAGGCCGACAATAGGGGAAACGATCAGAGAACCGAAAATACTTAATACTTTCGGGATATTGAGTGCATCCACCACTGACGTCCCGGTCATCAACGCATTGGTTAAACCAATCCCGATGATCGCGCCAATCAGCGTATGAGAGCTGGATGCAGGTAAACCAAAGTACCAGGTACCCAGGTTCCAGATAATCGCCGCCAGCAACATAGAGAACACCATGGCAAGGCCATGAGACGATCCCATATTAAGCAGCAGATCCGTCGGCAGCATATGCACAATGGCATAGGCAACACTCAGACCACCCAGCAAAACACCCAAAAAGTTGAACACCGCCGCCATAACCACGGCGAGCTGAGAACGCATCGCGCGGGTATAGATAACGGTTGCCACGGCGTTGGCTGTGTCATGGAAACCATTGATGGCTTCGTAGAACAGCACAAAAGCCAGTGCAAGCAATAATAACAGCCCGGTATGCAAATCCAGGCCAGCAAACAAATGTAGCATAGGACGTTACGCCATTTTGAGGACATGAACGCGGCGCATTATCAGTGACTTTCGCGGCGCGGGCAAAGTGAAATATAGACTTTTTTTGATTTGCCTCCTGTATGGATTTCACTCAAAAAATAATTATCTTATATAATTCAGGTAAATACTTCCTTTTAGTAATATTGATGCTGGTGCGACCACTGAGGAATCTTTACAATTCACGCCCGTTTTTTCTTAGAGGAGCGCAACGTGGAAAGGTTTGATGCCATTATTATAGGCGCTGGTGCGGCGGGTATGTTCTGTTCTGCGCTGGCAGGTCAGGCAGGGCGCCGGGTTCTGCTGATCGATAATGGTAAAAAACCAGGGCGCAAAATCCTCATGTCTGGCGGTGGGCGCTGCAACTTTACCAATCTTTATGTCGAACCGGGCGCTTATCTGAGCCAGAATCCGCATTTTTGTAAATCTGCACTCGCGCGTTTTACCCAGTGGGATTTCATTGATCTGGTCAATAAACACGGCATCACCTGGCACGAGAAAACGTTAGGGCAACTCTTCTGCGATGACTCCGCGCAGCAGATTGTCGACATGCTGGTGGATGAGTGCGAGAAGGGCAATGTGGCCTTCAGATTGCGTAGCGAAGTGCTGAGTGTGGCGAAGGATGAAACAGGCTTCACGCTTGAACTGAACGGCATGACTGTCGGTTGCGAAAAGCTGGTCATCGCGACCGGTGGACTGTCAATGCCGGGGCTGGGCGCGTCGCCGTTTGGTTATAAGATTGCCGAACAATTTGGCCTCAACGTGCTGCCGACCCGCGCGGGCCTGGTGCCATTCACTCTGCATAAACCGTTGCTCGAAGAGTTACAGGTGCTGGCGGGCGTGGCGGTACCTTCCGTGATTACCGCTGAAAACGGCACCGTTTTCCGTGAGAACTTACTCTTCACCCACCGCGGCTTATCTGGACCGGCGGTGTTGCAAATTTCCAGCTACTGGCAACCGGGGGGATTCAGTGCGATAAATCTGCTACCGGATGTGGACCTCGAAACCTTCCTGAATGAGCAGCGTAATGCACATCCGAATCAGAGCCTGAAAAACACTCTGGCGGTTCATCTACCGAAGCGGTTGGTTGAACGTTTACAACAACTCGGGCAAATCCCGGATGTCTCGCTAAAACAGCTCAACGTGCGTGACCAACAGGCACTGATTAGCACATTGACCGACTGGCGCGTACAACCCAACGGCACTGAAGGCTATCGCACTGCCGAAGTGACGCTCGGCGGCGTGGACACCAACGAACTCTCTTCACGGACGATGGAAGCGCGCAAAGTGCCTGGGCTGTACTTCATCGGCGAAGTGATGGACGTCACCGGCTGGCTGGGGGGCTATAACTTCCAGTGGGCGTGGTCGAGTGCATGGGCTTGTGCGCAGGATTTGATTGCAGCGAAGTCGTCCTGAGCTATTTCCTAAAGATGAAAATTATTAGAGTCGCATTAAAAATGAGCTAATTTTGATAGTGGTTATCTTGTGATTATTTTCTAATGAGCCTGTGAACTGAAACCCTCCAGGCTTAACATAAGGTGGAAGGAAAGGTGATTGAAAACTCACCCAGTGGCCAGATCTTTATAAAATATGAACAGGCTGAAAAAATCAGCAACTTTGCTGTTTTTTTATACTTAACCACTATGCATTAATGCTGCGTTATTTCATGATACCTAAGAAAAACCAGCGTTACGCAAATAATCAACGCTGGTTTTAACCGGTACGTTGCAATTATTTTTTAGCAGAACCCGCTTCTAATATTGAAACGATTGAGAACAACGTAAAGCATACCGCTCCCAAACCGACCAGAACCCGCGAAGGAATAAAATACCCTATGTCGGTCTGCGCCATTTCCGCAAGAAACGATGCCAGGAAAAGGCAAAACAGGCAGGTGAAGACGGGAATCATCGGTATTCTGTTGGCTAACGAACAGGTACGTCTCCAGACCAGTGCCAGTAGCCAGACTTTTGAGAATATGCTGTAACAGATCATTCCGAGGCAAATGAGGATAATGCCGGGAGCCAGTCGGGCGCTTGCATCGGAGCTGACTAACACGTATATGCCCTGCAGCACCGTGATTGAGCCGAGAATAATAACCCAATAACACCACAGCCAGTGCTCTTTGGATGAGAACGTATTACGTGTTTGATGGACGATTGTGGCAACAAGGCCAATTAGACAGGCACAGATTGCGGTTAACCCAAGCAATACGTGACCGGCGACATAATGCGGAGTTATGTCGGCACTACGTAACAGCGTAATAGACCAAATGAAACCGAGCAGGGTGAGTAAAACGGGAACGGCAATGAGGCAATTACCGATTAATGACGAATAAGCCTGTACCGGTGTTCCATCGCTCTTGCTCCCTGCTGCGTTTTTGGGAATGAGCAGAAAGTGACCGGATGACGCTGCCACTGTCGATACACAGGCGGCAATCATACCAACGCCAAAAATAACATGGCCGGCAACAAACTCGTCTGCCATCACATCATTGCCTGCTAACAGTGCCCAACCCCATATCATGGTGATAATTGACCCCGCATAGCCAATAATGGGGAACAATGTATTGTAAAACGTATTAACGCCGCGCGTGAGCTGCGAAATGATAATAAATGCGGTAGTGAATAATGCCAGGCATATGGCCGCCAGAGAAATCAGCACATGACCCGCGACGAAATATTCGCTTTGCCCTGAACTTTCCAGCACAAAGCCACCTAACGCGATACAAATCAAGCCCATAATTAAAGGGATTAATTTGAAAAGCCACCCGATATATATGTTCACTTTAAACTCCTCAGGTATCCCTGCTAATATTGAAACGTGCATTAATGATAATTTCAGCCTGTTAATACAATGACGAGATATCATTAAAGACAAATGCATAGCATAACTATAGCGGGATTTACTTTGCAGAGCGCTACTTTTCAGCGTTCAAAAGGCCATGGTAAATAAATATTTATCCTAAGATTAATTCTTATTCTGTTGTTTTTTACAATTATCTTCCAGGGAGGGATTCTTTTTCATTATTTGGTAAAAGACCGGATAGTATCGGTGCTTAAAATCAGCGAACATATAAGTATTATTGTTTTATATCGTCGTAAATATGTCTTTCTGACATGTATTATTTATTTTGTTACAAACAATTCAAAAATATCACAGGTTATTTATGAAAGCAATTCACAATCAGATTATAAACATCTCTTCAAGCCATCAAGATAAGCATTCAGATAAAGTTAACAGTCATCAACACCATGGCAAGGTTGATAAAAAACATCGTGCAAAGATAGTTGAAATTGATAAGCTGAATAAACATTCGCAAATAGATAACGATTTTGGCCTGCATATCATCTATTTCCTGCAACATGGTCACTGGAAGGTAAATGATCGTAGTCACCAGATGGAGAAAGTATGGTTTTACAATAGTGAACCTTCTATAGATATTCAAGAATATAATAGATTCGCCGACAATACTACTGACACGTTTATCTTTACAATTATACCAGACAATAACCATGTGTTAAAATTATCGTCTCCCATTACCGTTACTGTTGAGTGTAAGGGCGGTTATTATTTTATTAATTCCTCTGGGGATAAATCTGACATAATTTATAAAGTTGGTGGGCTTTCTATCATACCTGAAAATTTCTTTACTCTTCTTAGTGGTAATTTTAAAGCTGACTGGCGTTGGGATGTCTCTAAAGAGACGTTTCCTAAGGATAAGTTTGCTAACTATGTTAAATCTGTGTTTTCAAAAATAGACTTTTATAAACAGTGTGGTGTGATTAACCCACAAAATGCCAACACGGCTTATTTTGGCGATACAGATGGAAGAGTAGGCGCTGTACTTTATGCATTGCTCGTTTCAGGGCATATAGGCATCAGGGAAAAGGGTTGGAGTTTATTATGTGAATTATTAAAACACGAAGACATGGCTTCATTTGCATACAAACATAAAAATAATAAAGTGCTCTACGATTTATTAAATACGAGAGACATGATCTTGAATGAGTTGCATCAACATGTTTTTTTAAAGGACGATGCGATAACCCCTTGTATCTTCCTTGGGGATCATACAGGCGATAGATTTAGTACTATTTTTGGTGATAAATATATCCTTACTTTGCTAAATTCTATGCGAAATATGGAGGGTAATAAAGATAGCCGTATTAATAAAAATGTCGTCGTTCTGGCTGGAAATCATGAAATCAATTTTAATGGTAACTATACTGCACGATTAGCAAATCATAAACTCTCTGCCGGTGATACGTATAACTTAATTAAAACGCTCGATGTTTGTAATTATGACTCAGAAAGGCAAGTTTTAACCAGTCATCACGGAATAATAAGAGATGAAGAAAAAAAATGTTATTGTCTCGGTGCTTTGCAGGTTCCATTTAATCAGATGAAAAATCCTACTGATCCTGAAGAATTAGCCAATATTTTTAATAAAAAACATAAAGAACACATGGATGATCCTCTATTCCATCTAATCCGAAGCAATACTTTGAAACCCACACCTGTATATGCTAATTATTTTGATAACACTACTGATTTCAGACCAGCACGTGAACGTATCTTCATATGTGGGGAGACACTCAAAGGTGAAGACCCCAGCAAATACATTAGACAAAAATATGGCCATCATGGGCCTGGGGTAGATCAGAATCAACAATTTGACAATGGTATTATGGGGCTAAATTCCCTGAAGGAAGCACGTGATAAAAATAATAAAATAATTTATTCCTCAGGGCTTAGTTGTTTTCAATCTCATTAAAACTCCATGAATACGGTGGTATGTCTTTTTAATCCTGCCAGTATTTCATAGGTTTTCTTAATCGATTGTAGAGGCATGTTCTGATGACGCCTCTACAATCTTTAGGGACTTTCTCTGCTATGAGATAAGAAATTTCATATTATGCTTTAAGGCTGAATGATTTGTGCAAAATATAATTATTTTTCCATCGAACATGAGGTGTATGTCATAAGATAAAATGTTAACTATGTATTCCTCGCGGTGAATAATATGAGGTAAAAGATGAAAATTGGAACTGTGGCAGGCACTAACGGCAGTACAACGACAATCGCAACAAATGATATGGTGCAAGAGCATGTTACCAACTTCACTAAAGAACTGTTTGGGTATATTGCAAATGGTATAGGTGATGATATATCAAGTATTGCCAGGACAATGCTCGGTGAAGTTGTGGAAAAAATTGATGATTGGCAAATAGAACGTTTCCAACAATCTATTCAAGATGACAAAATTTCATTTACCATACAAACGAATCATTCAGAAAAATATAGTATGCTATCGGGCATGCGTGCCCATATTCTACGTAGGAATAATAGTTATCAGTTTATTGTGACAATTAATAGTAAAAATTACGGTTGCCCTCTTGATGATACCGATATTAATTGGTGCAGCATTGTTTATTTACTTAATAATATGACAGTAAATGATAATGCTAATGATGTTGCAGTTACTGAGTCGTACAAACCCATCTGGAACTGGAAAATATCGCAATACAATGTATTTGATATTAAATTCGAAACAATTATAAAACCCCAGTTCGCTGACAGAACCTATTTCTCCAATTGTTCACCTGTTGATCCCACAAGTACCAGGCCGACCTATTTTGGCGATACCGATGGCTCAGTCGGTGCAGTTTTGTACGCGCTTTTGGCAACGGGATATTTGGGAATCATGGCTGAAGGAGAAAACTTCCTTAGCCAGTTGCTTAATATAGAAGATGAAGTTCTCAACGTATTGCTAAGGGAGAACTTTAATGAGCAACTTGACACTAATGTTAATACAATAATCAGTATTCTGAACAGAAGAGATATAGTTTTAGAAAGTCTTCAGCCTTATTTAGTTATTAATAAAGACGCTGTGACGCCATGTACGTTTCTGGGTGACCAAACCGGCGATCGATTTAGTAATATCTGTGGCGATCAATTTATCATCGATTTGTTAAAACGCATAATGAGTATCAATGAAAATGTTCATGTATTAGCTGGAAATCATGAAACGAATTGCAATGGTAACTATATGCAGAACTTCACGCGTATGAAACCACTTGATGAGGATACCTACGCTGGGATAAAAGATTATCCTGTATGTTTCTATGACCCCAAATACAAAATAATGGCAAATCATCATGGGATAACTTTTGATGATCAGCGAAAACGTTACATTATAGGACCGATAACAGTCTCTATTGATGAAATGACCAATGCTCTCGATCCGGTCGAATTAGCGGCAATTATTAATAAGAAGCATCATGCCATCATTAATGGTAAAAAGTTTAAAACTAGCCGGGCTATCTCTTGTCGATCCTTTAATCGTTATTTTTCTGTTTCGACAGATTACAGACCGAAACTTGAAGAACTATTAGCATGCTCACAAATGTTAGGTATAAATCAAGTTGTTGCACATAACGGTAATGGTGGAAGAGAACGCATAGGTGAAACGGGGACAGTTTTAGGTCTTAACGCCCGTGACAGTAAACATGCTGGAAGAATGTTCAGCATGCATAATTGCCAAATTAACCCTGGTGCAGGGCCTGAGATAACCACTCCCTGGAAGTCTTACCAGCATGAAAAAAACAGAAATGGACTTATGCCTTTGATTAGAAGGCGCACAATGTTACAGCTCTGAACCATAGACAACATGAATATTAATGTTACTATCTGGTTGAGACTGTTGATAAAACGTAAAAAGGAATGCTCTGTTCCTGCAACTGAACAGGCGTGAAACGCTATCCAACAGGATGGATACCGTTTTGTCAGCCAGTTTTATAGATCACACTTATGAGTATGCGTGTTTCATTTACGGCCAGGAATGCTGATGATGACAACATTACTACCCGTTTTCACTAAGCCTTCCCCATTGGCGCTCAATGCTCTGCGCGCTGGTCGTATTTGCCGTTTCCTTCTTATCCCGGATGGAAGAATCCGCTGAACGTCGTTCGGCGGCAGTTGTAACACGCGTCGTTTGCTTACAGGGATTATGGCGGGCCGATTATGGATAAGAGTAAGCGCCATCTGGCGTGG
>OBVH01001007.1_pt1 | contig 10497 bp, 8 predicted proteins | sample 1495001 | NCBI WGS metagenome assembly OBVH01 (sample SAMEA2579959, study PRJEB22360) | human gut metagenome
ATGCAGTTGGCCCAGGGGCGGGGGGCCAGGAAGGTCAGGCGAGCCTCATCCGTGCCAGACAGCACAGTGACGCCCTGACCAATCAGTTCCTCGATCTTGTGAATCACTTTGTTGCCGTTCGGCGCCTCGCGCAGGGCGGAGGTGGCCATAACCAGCAGCTGGGTGATTTCGTATTCCTCGGCCAGCCGCATGCACTGGGACACGGCTTCCAGAATCGCCTCGATGCCGGACTTCTTGATTGAGCCGTCGTCCTTTAAATACTTCATCAGGCGCACTGTGGATTTGGTGCTGGCCTCGGGGTCAGGGCGAGCGCCGGGGGCGGCGTCGACGATAAGCATGTGGATAGTGTTCGAACCGATATCAAGCACACCAAGTCGCGTGGTATGCGAACGCAGATTGACCATGATTCCTATTCCTGACCTTACCTAACCCGTGATGGCCGAACAACGGGCCGACCATCGCAATCAGCCAGCCGTGCGCCACCATGGCGAGGCGTTCGGCCGGCCACCAACACCGCGAGGCCAGCCGAACATCACACAAACTCGACTACTGTACAACAATCACACCGGCTGCCGCGCCGTTCACAGCGATTCGACGAACGTTCCGAGACGTTCCAGCCCCTCGGTCAGGGCCTCACGTGAGGCGGCATAGCTCAGGCGCACATGCGTATCCGCCGTGGCCGCGCCGAAGTCGCGGCCAGGAGTCAGAGCCACATGGGCTTCATCCAGCGCGCGTTCGCAGAACGTCCAGGCATCCAGACCAGTGCGGGAGATGTCGAAGTAGGCGTAGAACGCGCCATTCGGCTCCACCTCAACCGGCAAACCGATGCGCTTGAGCCCGTCAATCACAATGCGGCGACGGGCCAGCAATTCCTGACGACGAGCTTCGCATTCCGCCAAGCTTTCCGGCGTGAAGCAGGCGAGCGCCGCATGTTGCGTGGGCGTGTGGGCGCACAGGTAGTAGTTGGTGGCCAGATCGTCAACCGCTTCCAGCACGGTGGGCTCGTCCGGCAGAATCGCCCAGCCGAGGCGCCAGCCGGTCATGCCGAAGAACTTGGAGAAGCTGTTGCATACGATGGCATCGGGGTCGCAGGCCAGCACGGATTTGACTTCGGTACCGTCCGGCTCCCGGTCAGCCAAGTCGAGGTAGGTTTCGTCCACGATGCGCCATGCGCCGCGGCTGGCGGCCAGCTTGCACACCTCGTCCAATACGTTGAAGTCGATGGTGGTGCCGGTGGGGTTGGACGGCGACGTGATCATTACGGCCTTGGTCTTGCTCGTCCAGTACTGGCTGCACAGGTCGGCGGTCAGGTGGAAGCGGGTGGCGGCCGAGGTCGGCACATCGATGACCCGGCCTTCAAACGACCGCACAAGTTCGCGGTTGCATGGGTAGGAGGGGTCGGCCACAATCACATCGTCACCGGGGTCCACGGTCAGCGCGGTGGCCAACAGCAGGGCGGCCGAACCGCCGGCGGTCACGCAGATACGCTTGGGGTCGATGTCAAGGTCATGACGCTCGCGGTAGAAGTCGGCGATGGCCTGACGCAGTTCAGGTAGGCCCATGGCGGCGGTGTACGGCGGGGCCCGGCCGTCGTACTGTTCGCGCATGGCGTCGCGTACGGCGGGCGGCGCGCCGAAATCGGGCTCGCCAAGGCTTAATTTGATGACGCTGGTACCTTGGGCGATCATCTTGTCTGCTTGTTCGCCGAATACCATGGCACGGAAGGGATTGGCCTCACGCGCTCGGCGGGACATGACTGGAGACGCGGCCGGAGATTGGGGCTGCTGCGCTGCTTCGTTTTCCATATTTCGGTTCTATCCGCCTCACGGGACAAGGTTTCTTCTTCTATAATCACTGTAGGTCGATTGAGTGTACCAACCCGCATTCAAGGAGGAATAATGAGTCGATTCAATGGCAAGCGCGCCGAGTTCGAGGCCAGCGGCGAAAAAATCAACGTCGCGATTCTGGGTGCGGGCCGCATAGCTCACACCATGGCCGGCACCCTGACCCAGATGGCTGAAGATTCACTGTATTCCTCATGGATTCACCCGTATGCGGTAGCGGCCCGTGATATTACGCGCGCGCAGGCTTTTGCCGACCAATGGCATTTTGACAAGGCTTATGGATCGTATGAGGAGTTGGTGGCGGACCCGGATGTGGATCTGGTGTATATCGCCACCCCGCACAGTCTGCACGCCGAACAGGCGATCCTGTGTATGAAAGCCGGCAAGAACGTGCTGGTGGAGAAGTCGTTCACCGCGAACGCCGGGCAGGCACGTGAGGCGCTGGCCGTGGCCGAGGAAACCGGCATGCTGTGCACGGAGGCCATCTGGACGCGCTACATGCCCAGCCGCAAGCTCATCAACGAAGTTATCGAGTCCGGCGAGATCGGCGAGGTGAAAGCGGCGAGCGCCAACCTGTGCTATCCGGTGTCCGGCAAGGCACGTATGACCGATCCGGCCTGTGCCGGTGGCGCGCTGCTCGATGTGGGCGTGTATCCGCTGAACTTCCTGGATATGGCGATCGGTGCCGACCATGGCCGCACGCTGGATCATTTCGATACGTCGATGGTGCCCGCCGAAACCGGTGTGGATGCGCAGAATTCCACCACGTTGTATTACAGCGACAGCACGATGGCCGTGTCCACCAGTTCGATGCTGGTTTCCTCCGACCGCGGCGGCTATGTGTGGGGCACCGAGGGTTATCTGGTGGTCACCAATATCAACAATCCCGAGTCCATCGACATCTATGACAACGCCCACAAGCCCGTGCGCAGCATTGCGGTGCCGCCGCAGTTGACCGGTTATGAGTATGAGGTGGCCGATGCGGCCAACGCGCTGCTGGACGGCAAGATCGAATGCGAGGCGATGCCGCACGCCGACACCATCCGCATCATGGAGCTGATGGATGCGATTCGTGACCGTTGGGGCCTGAAGTTCCCGTTTGAATCCTGATTTCAGCTCCCCTCCAGAGGGGAGCTGAAATTATTCCGCTGAATCTGCATCTCCTTCAACAATCTGCTCATACAGCCGTACGAGGCGTTCGTCGCGCACGGCTTTCATTAATTCGCACTCCCATACGGTAATTACACGCCAGCCAGCGGCCTCCAGTTCGGCTCCCCCCGCGGTGTCTCGACTTTGATTGCGCAGTAGTTTCGCCTGCCAGAATTCCACGTTCGATTTCGGCATCGAATGTTTGGAACATCCTTCATGCATGTGCCAGAAACAGCCGTTGACAAACACGATGGCGTGGTATTTCGGCAGTACTACATCCGGGTGTCCGGGGTAACGCTTGTCGTTCTTGCGGAATCGCAACCCCTTGCGAAACAGGTAGCTGCGTACCAGTACCTCAATTTTGGTGTCTTTGCCACGAATATGCGACATCGTGTACGAACGGGTACCCCGCTCATACTTCTCCACTGGCTGTTTCTTGCGATTCACGCACTCCAGACTACCGTGACGTTGCGGCGAGAATGAGAGCCTGAACGAACGATCACCCATCTTGCCCGTCCGTGTCTCTTATCGCGGGCAACAATCATCTGCCGGTCGAGACTGCCCGATTAGACTGAGTTCAATGGATGACATGACGATTCGTAGGGCCACGGCGGCCGATATTCCCCAGATCGACGAACTGCTGCGGCAGGTGCTCGAAGTGCATCATGCCGGCCGACCGGATCTGTTCAAAGGCGGTGTCAAGAAATACACGGACGAGGAATTGAAGGCGATTCTGGCCAACGATCAGACCCCTGTGTTCGTGGCGGTTGCGCCATCTGCCAATGACGGCAATGACGCCGAACATAACGCCGACTCCCCCGCCACCGACCAAGTGCTTGGCTACGCATTCTGCGTGTTCCAGCAGCACCTCAACAGCAATATCCTGACCGATATCAAAACCCTGTACATCGATGATCTATGCGTTGACGAGCGGTCCCGCGGCCACCATGTAGGCTCCACCTTGTATCGCTACGTGCTCGACTTCGCCCGTCAATCCGGCTGCCACAACGTAACGCTCAACGTCTGGGCCTGCAACCCCAAAGCCCAAGCCTTCTACGAACGCATGGGACTCACTCCATATTACATCGGCATGGAGCAGGTGCTGTAGCGCCGCCGTTTCAGCAGCACGATGATGGCGATGATCGCAGCGAGGCTGCATAGGGCCACGCCATATACAAAGCCCGGAGTTCCGAAATTCATGAGGCAGATTGTGATGTTACCGGTAGTGGTTACCGAAAACACGACGATAAGCGCGACGATACGAATCATATCCAGCAGTCCAGCTGCTTGAGCCAACAGACGCTCCGGTACCACCAATTTGGCCGCCGTGCACAGCAAAGTCGCCTGAACGGCGAGCAGAATCGCCCATTCCCAGAACATGGACGGTTCTTTAAGCAACGTGGTCTCCGGAAACATAGACACCACCTCATTGATAAACCACGGCGCCACAACAATCTCCACATATGCGAGCCCAATACAACACACGACAAGCACCACGGCAATGGCATAGCGCCAAGCGACGTCTGTTTTGCGAGATTTACGAGAAATGAATGCGATACCAGCGTTCATGGCTATGCTCCTTAATCCAATATCAATATCAATGGATGAACCTGCACTGCACCGTATGCCACCATCATAATATATCGAATATCGATATAAAAATATCGAAAAACACTTTCACCATTCACCTACACATCCGCAAACCCATGAATACACATGTTCTTAATCGGGATGGGGAGTGCACAAAGAAGCTCTGTCACCCCAGCAGATTGAGGAGATCGTCCTTGGTGAGGGTGGCGATGGAGGCGGGGGCTTCGGTGAGGGCGCTGGCGCCGGTGCCGGCTTCGTCGGCAAGCAAGGAAGCGTCGGTGAACTGGCGGGCGAGCTCGCTCTTAGTATGCTGAAGCTCCAAGATACGTTCTTCGATGGTGTCCTTGGCCACCACCTGATACACGTTGACGTCTTCGGTCTGGCCGATACGATGTGCTCGGTCGGTGGCCTGATCCTGTGCGGCGGCGTTCCACCATGGGTCGGCGTGGATGACCACGCTGGCACCGGTCAGGTTCAGTCCGGTGTTGCCGGCCTTCAGGGAAATCAGGAAGGCAGGCGTATCGTCCGCATTGAACTGGTCGACGAGTTCGAGACGCTTCTTCTTGGGCGTGGAGCCGGTGATGGTGTAGTAGCGCAGGCCTTGCGCGTCGAAACGTTCGGCGATCAGATCAAGGAAGCTGGTGAACTGGGAGAAGATCAGCGCCTTCTTGCCTTCGTTCACACAGGTTTCCACCAGTTCGGTGATGGCGGCAAGCTTGGCCGATTGATCCTTGGCATCGGCGTACAGCAGCCTCGGATCGCAGCAGATCTGGCGCAACTTGGTCAACTCGGCGAGGATGCGAATCTTCGACGTGTTGAAATCGGCTTCTTCGCTGTGTTCGAGCTGCATTCTGAGCCGCTGCTCGTGAGCCGCATACAGTTTGCGCTGTTCGCCGGCAAGCCGCACGGTCAGCGTGGTCTCTAGCTTGTCCGGCAAATCGGTCAACACCTGGGACTTCAGCCTGCGCTTGATGAACACGCCCACCAACGACTGCAATTGGCGAGATACCCGAGCGGCCTCAGGATTGACTTGTGCGGCGGCCCGACCTTCAGCCGTGCTGCCATCCGCGGCCCGGGCATTGGAGATGGGCAACTCATAACGCTCATGGAATCGCTTATATGAGCCGAGCAGCCCCGGCATCAGGAAGTCGAAAATGCTCCATAGTTCGGAGAGTCGGTTTTCGATCGGCGTGCCAGTCAAGGCGAAACGATGGTCGGCGGCCACGGCCTTGACCGCTTTGGCTATTTTCGTGGTGTGATTCTTGATGTACTGGGCTTCATCCAATGCCATGACATTGAAACGTTGCTCATTGGCGGTGTAATCATCGACATCTCGGCGCAGCAGGTCGTATGAGGTGATGAGCACGGTGGGTTCATCCGCCCGGAACGCACGGCCGATGGCGGTACGGCGCTCGGCTTTGGTACCGGCCACCACCACGGCATTGAAGCTCGGGGCGAACTTGGTGAATTCGGCACCCCAGTTGTACACCAAGGACGCCGGGCACACGATCAGCGATGGGCCAAGGCTGCCGTCGCCCATCTCGCCGGTATTCCGCTGATATCGAGACAGGAGCAACGCGATAAGCTGCACGGATTTACCCAAGCCCATCTCATCGGCCAGAATGCCGCCAAAACCCTTGTCGCACAACGTGTTCAGCCATTGAAAGCCTTCGACCTGATAAGGGCGCAGAATATGCTTGAGACTATCCGGCACTTCATACGACTTAGGGTCGATGATCTTGAGATCGTCGATGTATTCGGTGAACGAAGCGTCCTTGACTACATCGGAGCCGTCATCCGGCAGCTCACCATCCAGTAGGAATGCTCGACCGCCCGGCAACTCGATCAGTCCGGAGTTGAGCTGCTGCTCGCTCAGATCGAGGTCGCTGGCCAATCGGTCCAACGTGCTGAGATTCGCGCCGCTGAGTTTGACAAGCGTGCCGTCCTTCAACTGATGGAATCGTTGACGCCGACGGTACGAAGATAGCAAGGCACCCACTTCGTCCGGCGGCACTTCATCAGCGAGGGGTGATATCTCCACCAAGTTGCCTTTGATGGACAATCCGACTTTGACGCTTGGTGGCTTGGGCGCGATCAGCCGGTCAAAAGCCGGTGTGGTGAAGACCTCCCCCACTTCCTTTAGTGCCGGCAATCCCTCGTCAAAGAGACGAACGATCTGCGTGGTGTCATCGCGATCGATAGTGGCCGCATCAGACACGAATTTTTTGGTGGCCTTTCGCGCGGCCGGCGTTCGGAACCCATTCACCGTCTGATGAGTGGCGGCCGCAACGCGCTTGCGCTGGTCAGGCATGGTAAAGAATTCACGCACTACATCAATCGCAAGATGCTCAGCGTCGAAATCACGCCCAATCACGCCCCGAGACAAGGGGATGGAACGCTCGCCCTCAGCATGCACCGTCGGGCCATCGGGTAGCAACGGGACAATGGCATCGCCGTAGCGTGCCTTGACCTCGCATTGCACACCATGCTCATCACGATCCAGATAAAACTGGAGGCTGCATTCCGTAGGACTTAATTCAGCCAGCTCGCGAGGAATCTCACTGGCCTCCAACAGTCCGGCACCAACCAGCTGAGGCAATAGCGTGCGTGCGAATAGGGCGATGTCATCGCCGGCAATGACCTGTCCCTCGCCATCGGGTTCAAACAGGTCTCCCAATAGTCCTCGCAACGGAATCAATCGTTTCGGGCAACGGACGAATCGGCATCCTGCTGCGCTTTTACGCTGAGAGCCCGCCACCATGGCGGATACCGCACCGGCCGGATTAGTGGAGGCGAGCAACAGCCATACATTCTTGCCGCCGTCAATCACGGTTTCCACCGCTGGCACTCCGGTAAGCAGGTATCCGGCATCCGGACCATACGTATTGAAATCACGCCGCGCAATGCGCATGAGAAAATCTGGCTCGCCACCATCAACTGGCACCGATGCAGGCTGCCCGGAGAACCATGTGTTCAGCACGAGCTGTACGCCTCTGCCCTCACGTACGGACAGCAACCGGGCCACTTCCGGTGCTGAAAGCGTCAGATGACGGTCGATGGCGATATGCCCGTAATACCTGTCCTGCTGCTCGGCCGCACGACGCACGGCCATCGCATCATCAAGGACGTCCAGCAGGGGGCGCGAATCATCATCGAGCATATCCGGCGTATGAATAAAGGCAAGCTTCTGCCCATAATCCGCATAGTCGCCGTTCGCCATGGCAAGCACAAATTGCGGAATCGATTTCAGCACATAGCTGGACCCATTGGAAGCCGAGCCGATCTTGAACTCCACGCTCCACACGCCGTCGATGAAACTCAATATCGGGACAAGCTGCACCTGCCCCAAGCCCACAGTCTCGCTGTCACCCTGATACCCGCCGCCTCGGGTGCCGGCACGAGAGCCGTATCCGCTTTTTGTACGCCGAGCATTTGCACCGTTTTTCCCTTGCGTGGCATCAAACCGACGCATAACCGCATTGCGACGACGAATTTTGGCTTGAGCGTCTTGCCTATCGGCGTGCTCCATATAGTCAATCAGCGTCCGAGACGGTCGTGCGGCCCCGGCACGGTAGCCTTCAAAACGCTGCGGATCATCGCAGAATATGAAGGCGAGCGCAATCATGTGCTTGCACATGCCATAGCCACGGCCGTAAGCCGGGCATGAGCACTTGCCACCGACGGCTTCTCCCGTATCGAGGTCGAATTGCACGCTGGTACGATACCTACTCGATGGGCTGGTGGTGCCACGTAGAATACCGTCAAGCTCGGCATACCCGGTTCGATGATTTTCGCTGTATACCGGATTGATAACCATGGTGGCCGCTTTGCGCGCAATGCTACGGGCACGAGCGAGCACGGCATTCGACGATGACGATTCCACATCGTTGCGTAACGCAAGGATAGGGACGGCATGGGCTTCGGCACGCTTCGCAGACCCGGCGAAATGGCCTTCGTCCTCATCGTCGAACCATACGGAACGTCCTTGCCTGAAACGATAGGGCATCACCGCATCGGCGGCGGACAAACTGTCCGTTCCACCAAACGTTACGTCTCTGCTGCCGGCCGCGCCTGAGCTACCAAGTATTCCACCCGTCTCACCAGAAATGCCGCCTACTCCGCCGCTTTTACCGGCATAGATGCCCCTGCCCCCATTAGTGTCATCAGTGTCATCTATGTCATACCGACCGTCGTCGTAATCGGCATCTTCGTCGTCTCCTCTTTTCCAAGGATTGCGACGACGCAACGCATGGCCCCAGGAAACGCCGGAATCATCATCCTCATAAGGCAGGAGGCCATCGTCATCCGCATTATCGGGAACATGGCCAAACACACCATACCCTTTGCTCATGGGCGAGCCTCCTTTCCAGCGAATGTATTTCAACCCAACGTTTCCATCCTAGACGAAGCGCGCGGTAGCCTTAATGTATGGATGCAGACAAGCCGGCGCAACGCAAATCCTATGCAGGGAACACCACCCTCGAAATCTTCGAGGTGCTGTGGCGTCACAGTTACTTTGGGCATGGCCTGACCGTGCGGCAAATACTCGATGAGCTTGCCCGTAAACACCAGCTGGAAGATCCAAGCGAGCTGCCGACCGAGAAGACCATACGAAACCAGCTCAAAAAGCTGACCTCCACGGAATTTCTCGGCAGACATATCGGGCATCTCACCGAAAGCGACCTTGCCGGCATCGAATGCAAGAATCCACAACCCGGCTGGTATCTTGATGCATTCCTGTCCACTGCCGAAATGCGACTGCTACTAGACAGTCTTACCCTATCTCGCATCAGCCTCGACACCATGGACGACCTCATCGGTAAAATCCGCGAGCTCGCAGGCGCCGCCGGGCAGGCAGTAGGCTACCTGGACCATGTGGCCACCTACACGCATATCAACGGTGAGTTCCTATCCACTATCGACCAGCTGAATCAAGCCATCGAAGAAGGCCACGGCGTAACCTTCCAATACCGTGATTACGGACCGGATGGCACCTTGATACCGCATAAAAGCCGTACGGGTGCAGGCCGAATTACCTACACCGCCGACCCTTACCAGATGGTGTACAAGAACGGACGCTATTACCTCATCTGCCACCTGCATGGCGAAGACAACCTCCGCATTTTCGTGGTCAACCGAATCGCCAACGTCAGCACCAAAGGCAGGAACGGCACAGTGCCACTGGAAAAACCAGCACCAGCTGATTTTGACGCAGTGAACTTCATGCGCCACCGTCCATACCCCGTAGCCGATGCCCCGATTCGCATCCGCATGGCCGTACGAGACGAATCCATGCTCAACAACGTGTTCGAATGGTTCGACGACCCTCAAATCAAACATTCACCGGACGGCACACAGTTCGAAGTCATCGTCGATGCTCCCGAACGCGCTGTGTTCTGGTGGGCATTGCAGTATTCCTGGGATGGCCGCGTAGTGATTCTTGAGCCCGATTCGCTCAAGCGCAAACTCTATGATGCCGGGCGTCGCATGGCCACAGCCTATGCTCCCGAATGATGCAACATCACATCGCACACCTCCTTGTCGAGTTGTTCACCAGCGAATTTCACCGGAGAACCTATCATCCCATCGCCAATCACACTCGGTAATTTTTTACCGGGAAATACGATTTCAAGCCATTTCGCGGGCATCGTCCCTCACCTAGGCGCACATAAGGCTAAGGTGGGAATCATTAATCGCATCGCGCGTCCACAAGCGTGCACTAGCGCGTACAACAATAAGGAGCAACTATGAGCGAAGAGCGTACCGCATGGGGCTGGGGTCTGGCCAGCGTAGACGCCGCCGGCACCACCCTGGACGTCTGGTACCCCGAACTGAATCTCGGTGAGGCACCGGCCGAGTCCGATCGCCCGAACCACAATTTCGGTACTTTGGCTCACGATGAGGCCGACGCCCG